>ERZ1645192.390-NODE-390-length-35957-cov-16.805944_pt1 | contig 35957 bp, 27 predicted proteins | sample MGYA00575354_ERZ1645192 | MGnify/ENA primary metagenome ERZ1645192 (study PRJEB40844, sample SAMN11349763) | freshwater sediment metagenome | isolation source: river sediment | host: Sediment | place: India: Faizupur Khadar , New Delhi | collected 2017-02-21 ...
ATCCGGTTGAAAAGGGCTTATAAACAAGGAGAACAAGCCACCGTGGTTATTTTTTATCGGCACGCGGAGGTCATGGATCAGGCAGTATTTTGCGGTAACGGTTGGTTTTTCACCGATTCCCCTCCGGAAGGAGCCCGCAAGTGGTTTCCTTGTCAGGATCTTCCGTCGGACAAAGCTTTGTGGGAACTGGAAGCCAAAGTCCCTCCTACTGTTCGCCTGGGTTCAAATGGTTCGCTGGCCGATTCTGTCTTGGTAGCAGATACACTTGTGTACCATTGGGTTTCAAAGGATCCGCTGGCTACCTATCTGATGTCGGTATCCTCGCGTACGCATTGGATGGTGTACCACGGTTCCCTCTCTCATAAGGGGAACCCGGTGGAGAAAATTCCCCTGCTACTCTATTATAAACCCGGTGAATCCCTTGAGAAAGCAGTTGAGGCGCTTGAAAGCATCACCGCTTTTTATGAAGCGTGTTTTGGTCGGTATCCTTTTGAAAAAATCGGTTTTGCTACACTAAACAATCTGTTTCAATGGGGCGGTATGGAGAACCAGACAATGATCAACCTGCAGCCCGGCGGATACGAGGATCCGAACCTGCTGGCCCACGAGCATGCCCACCATTGGTTTGGCGATCTGATCACCTGCGCAACCTGGGCCGATGTGTGGCTGAATGAAAGTTTTGCAACCTATTGTCAGAACCTTTGGGTAGAAAATACACGTGGCGACAGTACATACAGGGAGGGCATGAGAACCATCGCCGGCTATTACCTGAGTGATAATCCCGGGTGGGCCCTTTATCAGCCCGCATGGATGGACGAAGTGCCGCCTGGAAATATTCTCTACAGCCTGCCGGTCGTCTATTACAAAGGGGCCTGTGTCCTTCATCAACTCAGGTACGTTTTGGGAGATTCTGTTTTTTTTACGACCCTGAAAAGTTATGCCACCGACCCTGATCTGATGTTTAAAAACATTTCGACCCGCACGGCTGTTGGGAAATTTGAAAGATATTCCGGAACAAAGCTGGAATGGTTTTTTGATGAATGGGTATATCACCCTGATCATCCGATCTATGAAAATCATGTTACCCTCTCGACCGAGCCAAATGGAGGCTACCGGATGGATATCAGGATCGACCAACTGCAAAAGGGAACCTGTTTCTTTACCATGCCGCTTGAATTCAGAGTGATTTTCAGCGATGGTTCCGACACGTTGCTCCGGGTGATTAACAGCGTCAATCACCAGCAATTTGATTGGATTTTCACTCATCGGCCGGTGAAAGTGACCTTCGATCCGTACGACAAAATATTGCTGAAAAAGCAGACTACCTTTTTTATCGCAGAACCATCCACTCCCTTATTGCCTTCGTCGGATAATTAGCTATGGTTAAGGTCTTGCCAAAGCGTCGTACTCCTTTTACTCGAAACGGATCGGATGGGAGACTTTTTCGGGGGTGAGCGCCAGTTCGCCGATCTCCTTCATCTCTTCGATATAGTGAAAGGTCAGCCCTTCAATATAATCTTGTTTGATCTCTTCGATATCTTTCCTGTTCTCTTTTGAGAGAACGATATCGGTGAGGGAAGCCCTGCGTGCAGCTAACATCTTTTCACGGATTCCTCCTACCGGCAAAACTCTCCCCCGAAGAGTTATTTCTCCGGTCATCGCCAGGTGGTTACGGACTTTCCGTTGGGTGAAGGCAGAAGCCAGGGCGGTAAACATGGTGATCCCTGCACTGGGGCCGTCTTTCGGAGTGGCGCCTTCAGGGACATGGATGTGAACATTCCATTTCTGAAAAACTTCAGGATCGATTCCAAAGTCCTCCGAATGTGCTTTCAGATAAGCCAACGCGATGGTAGCCGACTCTTTCATGACGTCGCCCAGGTTCCCTGTCAACGTCAGATCGCCTTTCCCTTTACTCAGGCTCACTTCCACAAAGAGAATTTCTCCACCGGTCATAGTCCATGCTAATCCTGTCACTACTCCTGCCAGGTCATTGGGAAGCGATTTCTCCACTTTAAAAATCGGGATCCCCATGATGGTTTTAAGGCTTTCTTGGTCAAGATTTTTATTAAACTTTTCTTTATTGACGATCATCCTGGCTTTGCTCCGGATGATCTTTGCGATGCCTTTTTCAAGACCTCTTACTCCCGATTCACGGGTGTAATCTTCAATGATCTGGCTGAGAAGTTCAGGTGAAAAGACCAATTGGTTCTTTTTCAGACCGTGTTCTTTCATCTGTTTCGGAACGAGGTGACGGGAGGCGATCTCCACTTTTTCTTCCATCAGGTAGCCCGGTAATTCAATGATCTCCATGCGGTCACGCAATGCCGGGTGAATTGTATTCAGTGTATTGGCCGTGGCAATGAACATGATCCGCGACAAGTCGTAATCAACCTCCATGAAGTTGTCGTGGAAGGCATTGTTCTGTTCCGGGTCAAGCACTTCCAATAAAGCGGCTTGAGGATCGCCGTTAATATTCATTCCCAATACTTTATCGATTTCATCAAGGACAAAGACGGGATTCGATGATTTCACTTTCTTCAGACTTTGCAGGATACGGCCCGGCATGGCCCCGATGTAGGTCTTGCGGTGTCCGCGAAGTTCCGATTCATCGCGCAATCCACCCAACGACATCCGGGTGTATTTTCTGCCAAGTGCCCGTGCAATTGATTTCCCAAGGGAAGTTTTACCCACTCCCGGGGGACCAACCAGGCAAAGAATGGGCGATTTCAGGTCTTTTTTCAGCTTGATCACGGCAAGGTATTCGATGATCCGTTCTTTGACTTTTTCCAGTCCGAAATGGTCTTCATCCAGAATTCGCCTCGCATGGTCAAGGTCCAGATTGTCTTCAGTATATTCACTCCATGGCAGTTGGACGAGGGTTTCCAGGTAGTTCACCTGCACGGAGTATTCTGCAGCCATAGGGTGCATCCGTTGCAGTTTGGCCATCTCTTTTTCGAAGACCTCATTGACTTCTTTGTTCCACTTCTTCTTTTTTGCCTGTTCACGGAGCACATTAATTTCCTGGGCGTTTGGATTTCCTCCCAACTCTTCCTGGATCGTTTTAAGCTGCTGGTTCAGAAGAAAGTCGCGTTGTTGCTTGTCAAGGTCAGTTTTCACCTTGTTCTGAATCTGCTGTTTCAGGTCAAGCATCTGAAGTTCTTTGGTCAGCTGGAGCAGTACTTTGTTTCCACATTCAGCCAGATCAATGATTTCCAGTAGTTTTTGTTTTTCATTCACATCGATTGTAAGGTTTGAAGAGATGAAATGAATGAGAAACGAAGGGCTTTCAATGTTTTTGATCGCAAAAGCTGTCTCAGATGGAATATTGGGTGATTTGGAGATGATCTGAACGGCCAGGTCTTTAAGAGAGGAGATCAGTGCATGGAATTCGCTGTCGTCGGCCGGTAAGGGATTGTTTTTTTCGAAGGGAGTCACCCGTGCCATGATGTACGGTTCAGACTGGATCATTTCATTCAGTCTGAACTTTCTTTTTCCCTGGATGATGGCCGTATTGCTCCCGTCGGGCATCTGCAGGATTTTAAGTATATGTGCAACGGTTCCTACCTGGTGAAGATCCTCAAAATCGGGGTCTTCCATCTCTGATGCTTTCTGCGCCACGACGCCAATCGTACGGTTTCCTTTGTAATAATCGCGGATCAGCCGGATCGATTTATCGCGTCCTACGGTGATGGGAATTACCACACCGGGAAAGAGAACTGTGTTGCGAAGCGGAAGGATGGGAAGAATTTCAGGGATCTCTTCACTGTTCATCACTTCCTCATCTTCGGAGGAGAGCAAAGGGATATATTCTGTTTCGGAATCCATGATGTCGGACAAGAAGAGGTTATTTTTTTCCATTCAGAAAGCTATTACCAGTTACGTCAAAATGTCAAAAACCCTGGCCAAAAGGACAGGGCTTAGGCAATGACAATATTTGTGCCAGATTGAAAAGTTTACAGGAACTTGTTTTTCATAGTAATGCTGTAAACGTTCGTCAGGAGCTCTTTTTCAATATCATCAAGAGTCCGGTGCCGGCGTTTGAAAACGATCTCTGCTACTTTTAGGGCCTTTTTAATGTCGTAATTGGTATGGCCGGCGGTACCGCCCCAGGTAAAACTTGGAATAAAATTCCGTTGCAGCCCTGATCCAAAAATATTGGCGCTCACTCCAACTACTGTCCCGGTATTGAATTGCGTATCGATGGCACATTTAGAATGGTCGCCCATGATCAATCCGCAAAACTGAAGGTGTGTATCGACAAAAGTTTGTTTGCCATAACTCCACAACCGCACGTTGTCATAAGTATTTTTAAGGTTGGAAGTGTTGGTGTCGGCGCCCAGGTTACACCATTCAGCGATAACGGAGTGCCCCATGAAACCATCGTGTGCTTTGTTCGAAAAACCGAACAGGACCGAGTTATTGATCTCCCCGCCCACGCGGCAACAGGGACCGATCGTAGTAGGCCCGTATATTTTGGCAGCCATTTTTACCTGAGCTCCCTCACAGAGTGCGAAAGGTCCCCTGATTGTGGCTCCCTCCATGACCTCAGCGTCTTTTCCGATGTAAATAGGTCCCGTTGTAGCGTTGAGGATAGCACATTCTACTTTAGCTCCTTTTTCGACGAAGATCTCGTTCTCACCAAAAACACGGTTCGTGCCGCTGATTTTTTGTGATTTCCTGCCCTTTGTTAAAAGCGTGAAATCCTCGCGGATGGCTATGTCATTCTTGGAAAAAATTTCCCAGGTATGGTTGATTTTGAGAGGCGGGTTGGAGAGCTTGATTTCTTCGATCCCTTCAGAAGCCGATTCACCTATTTTATCCAGTTCTCCTTCCATTACGTGAAGGGCAATGATGGTATCGTTGAACAGGATAATCTGGTTTTTCTTCAGGTTTTTAATGGCGGAGATCACCTCCTCGTTCGGACAGACCGAGCCGTTGATCAGGACATTTTCATTTTCACGGATGATAGGAAATTTCGGGGTAAGATAATTTTCTGTCAGTGAAGATGTTTTAGCTTTTAATTGCTTTTCCCACTTTTCACGGATGGTCAGGATGCCCACGCGGATGTCGGCCACGGGTCTCATAAAGGTTAGGGGCAACAGATTGGTCCGGACAATGCTCTCATCAAAAAGGATATAGTTCATGTGCTCCTGGTAGTTATATGGTTGTGTTGGTTACAAAATTAGAAATTATTAAATAAAAAAAAGGCCCCCTTTTGAGATGGAGGCCTTTTTTACAGGGTTGAGCGGTTTATCTTGCTGCTTTCATCTCCATGTGTTTCTGATAGCGGCTTTTAAACTTATCCACACGTCCGGCAGTATCCACCAGTTTCATCTTACCGGTGTAGAAGGGATGAGAAGTATGAGAAATTTCCAGTTTGACCAGCGGGTATTCCAGGCCATCTTCCCAAACGATCGTCTCTTTGGTTTTCACTGCTGATTTTGACAGAAAGGCATATTCGTTCGACATATCTTTGAAAACCACCAATCTGTAATCTTTCGGATGAATATCTTTTTTCATTGGAAGAAGGTTTTTTATGAGGGTGCAAAAGTAGGGAATTCTTTTTGAATTACAAAGGATTTATTCATTTATTGACAGAAGAAAATCCATTGTATCGATCTGATCGGCATAATCCCAAAGTTCAGGAGACTGAGCTTTGCCAAAAGATACGGTTGTGAAAGGAAGCGTAGATTCGCCGACAATGCATTGGATTTGATCTTTTTCCTGCTCCAAACGGTTAGCCAACACTGATAAATCGTCATAAAATTCATAATGAATCACCCCGATGGGAGAAGCGATGGTGCGATCTTCAACCCACAGGAGCGGTCCGGCATCGGTATGGGGAACGTTGTTCATCGTCAGGATGGTCTTCCGATATTGGTGGTTGTTGGCAAATTTATGATGATCAAGATAGTTTGAAAAGGGAATCAATTCATTGATTATTCGCTGTTTATCAAATGTTTTCGGAAGAAAAAGTTTGGAAACACTGCGGCATCCCAGTCCGAAATAGTGAAGGATATCACCCGCCAACTCTTTTAATTGATGAGAGGTTTCATTACCGGTCAGGACAGCAATGCTGTTCCGGTTTTTCCGAATAATGTGGGGATATTTTCCAAAATAGTATTCAAAATAGCGGGCCGTGTTGTCATTTCCGGTAGCAATCACGGCATCAAATCCTGACAGGGTTTCTGTAACATACTCAATCCGGTTGTTCCAGGCGGGCTCAAGCTCTGTAAGGCAACGGGTGATGGAAGGAATCAGCAACTGGTCGGAAGAGGAAAGTTTTACCTTAACAGTATCTCCTGCTGCCAGAACACACAGTAAGTCGTGAAAACCCACGGCCGGAATGTTACCTGCCATCACCAAACCGACTACACGGGGTTGGTGGGACGGATCGAGCCGGTCGCGGTAGGGAGTCATCCACCGCAGCACTTTTTCTGATTCCAGCATTTCTCCCAAAGCTTTGAACGACATCAGGATGTTGCTGATCGTAAACCATGGATTAGCAATTGCGGCTTTTTTTACAATGTAATAAAGTTCAGCGTATTTGACGTTTTCTGGAGTTGAAGAAAACGCTTTCAGCCACCTGCCCAGCCGGATAAAGGAATCGATCCGATCGTCGGGAATCATAATGGTTTTTTACAAAAATAGACGAAATCATTCAATTGCAGCAAAACCATGGAAAGAAAAGGTTAATGATTTGCTTTTAGGGAATTAAATTTATATTTTTGAGATCCGAAATAATTTGACGTACTTTGTTTCGTGAATTATACTGCTCATTCAACATTAATCAATTATAACTCAAAAAACTCATTGTCATGAAAAAACACAATTTTAATGCCGGGCCTTCTGTTCTGCCGCGCATCGCCATTGAGAATTCTGCTAAAGCGGTCCTCGACCTGAACGGTATCGGATTATCCCTGCTGGAAATTTCCCATCGCAGTAAAGACTTTCAAGCTATCCTGGATGAGACCATGGCATTGTTCAAGGAGCTGTTGAACATTCCCGCAGGCTACCAGGTGATCTTTCTTGGCGGAGGAGCCAGTCTGCAGTTCTGTATGGTTCCTTACAACTTCCTCAAACAAAAAGCAGCCTACCTTGAAACCGGTGTCTGGGCTGAAAAAGCAATCAAAGAAGCTAAATTTTTCGGAGAAGTGAATGTGGTCGCATCCTCCAAGGATAAAAACTTTACTTATATTCCCAAAGGTTTTACCATCCCGACCGATGTGGATTATTTCCATATCACCACCAACAACACGATCTATGGTTCCGAATTGCGGACTGATATCGACAGTCCTGTTCCCCTGATCGCCGACATGTCATCGGATATCCTCAGCCGGCCTGTTGACGTTGCCAAATATGACCTGATTTATGGCGGCGCACAGAAAAACCTGGGCCCTGCAGGAGTCACTTTCGTGATCATCAAAGATGGAATTCTCGGAAAAGTTGACCGCAAAATTCCTTCCATGCTCAATTATGCCACTCACCTGAAGGATCCTTCGCTGTACAATACTCCGCCGGTATTTGCCATCTATACCTGTATGGAAACCCTCCGTTGGATCAAGAACCTTGGCGGTGTGAAAGCAATCGAAGCCAACAACCTGAAAAAAGCCGGAATGCTATATGATGCCATCGACAACAGCAAAATGTTCGTCGGTACTGTTGAAAAGGAGAGCCGCTCCCTGATGAACATCTGCTTCGTTATGAAAGAGCAGTACAAAGATAAGGAAGAGGCCTTTATGGAATTCGCCAAATCCAAAGGAATGATCGGTATCAAAGGTCACCGTTCGGTCGGAGGATTCCGCGCTTCCACTTACAACGCCCTGCCACTTGAAAGCATCCAGGCCTTAATCGATGCAATGCACGAATTTGAAAAACAAAACCTGTAAACGACCATGACAAAAGTATTGATTGCCACCGATAAACCTTTCGCCCCTGCCGCCGTAAAGGGGATCCGGAAGGTGGTTGAAGAGGCAGGATTCGAATTGAACCTGTTAGAAAACTATACCAGCCAGGATGATTTTATCAAAGCCATCGCAGATGTTGATGCCGTGATCATCCGCAGCGACAAAGCAACCAAAGCGGTTATTGAAGCCGGTTCCCACCTGAAGATCATTGTCAGAGCCGGCGCTGGCTACGATAACATTGACCTGGCTGCAGCCACCGCCCGCGGTGTTGTAGCTATGAACACCCCCGGCCAAAACTCCAATGCAGTTGCTGAATTGGCCCTGGGTATGATGGTCTATTACGCCCGGAATTTCTACAATGGAAAATCCGGAAGCGAACTGATGGGCAAAAAACTTGGGATCCATGCCTACGGCTACGTTGGCAAAAATGTCGCCCGCATCGCCCGCGGATTCGGCATGGAAGTGTACGCCTTTGATCCTTTCATCCCCCGCCAGGAGATAGAAAAAGACGATGTAAAGTGGATAGCAACAGTGGAAGAACTCTACCAAACCTGTAATTTTATCTCCCTGCACATCCCTGCCAACAGCCAGACTAAACAATCCATCAACTACGCTCTCCTGTCCAAGATGCCTGCCCCTGCCTGCCTGGTCAATACCGCAAGGGCCGAGGTGATTCACGAACAAGACTTGCTGAAAATGTTTCAGGACAGGAAAGATTTTGCCTACCTGTCAGACGTTGAACCAACCAATAAAGCCGAAATTGAAACTGGTTTCAAAGCAAAATTCTTCTGCACTCCCAAAAAAATGGGTGCACAGACCGAGGAAGCCAACATCAACGCCGGAATCGCTGCCGCAAAGCAAATCGTCAATTTTATCAAACATGGCGATAAAACTTTTCAGGTGAACAAATAAATCCTGCCATCCGATCTCTTGACCAAACGATTTAAGCCACCCTCAGCATGGAAAACGAACACGAAAGACCTGCTACCTTCTTCAGGTTTGAAGATCTGAGAATCTACCACAAAGCCCTGGACTACGTCGAATGGGTTTACCAGGTAGCTAAAAACATGGCCGGCGACCCGCTTGCCAAGACTTTTTTTGACCGTTTCCTCATCTCTGCTAACGGTATTGCCCTGAACATTGCCGAAGGATCATCGAGAAATAAAAGTCAGTTCGTTTACTATTTGAAAATGGCAAAAAGTTCAGTCAGGGAATGTGTGGTCCTTTCCACCATTGCCAGGAACCACTCTTTTATCTCTGCTGCCGCATTTGATGACTCAAAAAATCATCTGATGGAAATGACTAAAATGATCGGCGCACTGATCGGATCGCTTCAACGCAGTGTTAAACCGGGAGAATCAGAAGAAGAGGAAGAAGATATCTGACCTTCCCCGAAAAGAAACAATCAAACGCTATCGATGAAGGGCCTGAACGGCGCTTCATTATGACTTATTCTATTTACATCTTATTTATCACTATTTTATTTAACTATGGCTATTTTAAAACCATTCAGGGGACTCAGACCCCCAAAGGAGATCGTCAGCAAACTGGCATCCAGACCGTACGACGTGTTGAATTCTGAGGAAGCAAAAACAGAAGCCGAAGGAAATCCTTGCTCACTGCTTCACATCATCAAACCTGAAATCGATCTTCCGGAAGGAACCGATGTCCATGCCGAAGAAGTTTATCTTAAAGCAAAAGAAAATTTCTTACAATTCAGGGAAAAAGGTTGGTTGCAACCCGATGACAAGGAGTTGCTTTACATCTACGCCCAAACCATGAATGGGAAAACCCAGTACGGGATCGTGGGATGTGCCGGCGTGGATGATTACATGAACGGCATCATCAAAAAACACGAACTCACCCGAAAAGACAAAGAAGAAGACCGGATGAAACATGTTCGTATTACCAATGCCAACATGGAACCTGTCTTCTTTACCTACCCTGCCGTTCCGGCCATCGATGCCATCATCGCTGCTTACATCAAACAAAATGCACCGGTCTATGATTTCATCGCCGTCGATGGTGTAGGTCACCACTTCTGGGTGATTGACAACGACCAACTGATCCGCCAAATCACTACCCTCTTTGCCGCCATTCCGTTTACCTATGTGGCCGATGGCCACCATCGTACTGCTGCAGCTGCCCTGGTGGGAAATGAAAAACGACTGAACAATCCCCACCACAACGGCATGGAAGAGTACAACTATTTCCTGGCAGTACACTTTCCCGACAACCAATTGTCGATCATCGACTACAACCGGGTGGTAAAAGACCTTAACGGCCTGACTCCCGCCGGTCTTTTGGAAAAACTCTCAAAAGTATTCACCGTAACGAAAATCGGCCGTGAAATTTACAAACCCGGGCACCTGCACAACTTCGGAATGTATTTAGAAGGAGAATGGTATTCGATGACTGCGTTGCCGGGAACTTACCAGGATAACGATCCTATCGGAGTACTTGATGTCACCATCCTTTCCCGACTGGTACTCGATGAAATCCTGGGGATCAAAGACCTTAGAACCTCCAACCGGATTGATTTTGTAGGCGGTATCAGAGGTCTTGGCGAATTAAAGAAAAGGGTTGACAGCGGGGAGATGAAAGTTGCCTTCGCGTTGTATCCCGTCTCCATGAAACAACTGATCGATATTGCCGATTCCGGTAACATCATGCCTCCGAAAACTACCTGGTTCGAACCCAAATTGCGCTCCGGACTGGTAGTTCATACGTTGGATTAAGCTACTTATCCATGTAATCTGAAAAAACCGTCTGCAGGTAAGCCTGGCCCTGCAGACGGTTTTTTTCATTTAAATGCGGATCGCTCCACCAGTAATAAAAATCGGTTCCTTTATCGTAAGTGAAATACCCGTCGGGAGAAAACCAACCCACACCATCTTCAGTGGAATAATAGGCAAAATCGGGTACCAGGGGGTTTAAAAGGTTTTTACTGTATCGAAAAGGAGCAGAAGATATTCCCATCTGCGCCAGCAGGGTAGCGGCTATATCATGCTGATTACCGGTCTTGCTGATGGTGGTGCCCCGGTACTCCTCCCTGATGACCGGTCCCACAAACAATAACGGGATCCTGTGGTACTCCTTCGATTGGGGATGCCAGTTGCGATAAGAGTTATGGCTGTGGTCAGCTATCAGGATGAAAAGGGTGCTGTCGTACCAGTTTGTCTGGCGAGCCTGTCTGAAAAAATTTCCCAGGCAGCGGTCGGTGTACCAGGCTGCATTGATGTACTCCTGTTCATTATCACCCCATTTCAGAGGCTTTTCGGAAGGCTGGTCCCAGGGAGAGTGAGTGCTGAGTGTAAAAAGTGCGGCGAAAAAGGGTTGTTTGCTCCTGGCCAGGTCATGCTCCATGTAGCCGAGTGTAAACTGATCATGTATACCCAACTTGCCGCGGGGCAAGGATTTTGGGAAATCATACACCTCCATTATCTTCTCGAAACCATTGTAAATAATGTACCCTTTAATATTGCCATAGATGAGCTGCCCCCCAAAGTAAAAAGCGGTAGCGTAGCCCTTCTCTTTAAGGGTCAGTACAAGGCTCGGGAGTTTCACAAATTTATCCGGCTGGACCGTTATAGAACTCACCGGATGGGCGGGAAAACCTCCAAAAATGGATGCCATTCCTTGTTCCGACCGTGATCCCGAGGCATAAACCTGGTCAAAGAGAATCCCCTCCTTTTCCAGTTGATGAAATTCGGGAGTGATCCCTGCTTCTCCTCCCAGCGATTGGATCAAGTCGGCCGACCAACTTTCAAGAATGATCATGACAATATTGGGCCTTGTCGCGGTCAATATTTTAACAGTGGAATCCGCGGGAGTGGCATAAATCTGTTTGAAAATGGTATCAGCCCGGCTTTGATCCATAAACACATAAGGATCTCTTTCGAAATTTTGAAGGTTTTCAAAAACACTGATATAAAGATTAAAAGCATTGTTGACTGCGGCGATGTTCAGAATATTGTAACCCGAAAAATAGGATTGGCTTTGATTGATGGGTATCTGCTGGAAACCACCGCGCATACCTGCCACGAGAAATCCGGGGACAAGCAACAATAACCCGCCTGAAAACCACAGGTTCCGTTTGACTGCGTTGAGTTCCCGATAAAAAAATCGGAGGTACAAAAAAATACCGGAAGCCGAGATCACCACAAAGATGGCCAGAAGCAGGTAAAATGTTCCCGTCTCCGCTGAATTATATATCTCAGAAGGATGGCTCAGGTATTTGATCACCTTATAGGTCAGTTTGGTCTTCCATTCTGAATAGATACCCATCTCCCCTGTCGTTGTCAGGGAATAAAACACTATAAGAAGAAAGGTATAAATCTGGTTGACCCGGTTCAGCCAGCGTGGACTGTATAGACTCTGTACCAACAAAAGTAGAAATGGAATAAACATAAAATAGCAAGCCGTTGCCAGGTCGAGTTTGAAGGAAAACCAAAAAACTCCGAGAAGTTCTGCCAAAGGAATCCGTTCCACCCTGATAATCGGCCAATGGTAAAGCAGGAAGACAGCCCGCGTCAAATTGAAAAAAAGGATCCAGAAGAGAAACTGGAGGAGAAAACTGTGAAAGATTTTTTTCATGCAGATCAAAAGTGCAAAGGTACACCGAAGATGGATAACCTCAAATTTGTAAATTTGCCGGTATAAAGTAAAAGATTGAGTTCCATCGAAGAAAATATCGCCTGGTTGAAGGCTCAGTTGCCGGAAAGGGTCCAATTGGTTGCAGTTTCAAAGACCCAACCCGTTGAGATGATATTACAGGCCTACCAATGCGGACAGCGGGTTTTCGGGGAGAACAAAGCCCGGGAGATGGAGGAAAAACACCAGCAGCTTCCGGCTGATATCGAATGGCATTTTATCGGTCACCTCCAATCGAACAAAGTAAAGTACATTGCCCCTTTTGTTCACCTGATCCAAGCTGTTGACCGTGAGGAACTGCTGCCTGTGATCAACAGGGAAGCGGTCAAAAATAAACGGATCATCCACTGCCTGCTTCAATTTCATATTGCCACAGAGGAGACCAAATATGGGATGAATTGGGAGGAAGCTGCACACTTGCTCGAAAGTGAAACATTAGCGCAGTGTGACCATCTCAGGATCATCGGTGTCATGGGAATGGCTAGTTTTACTGAAGATACAGCATTGATTCGCAAGGAATTCTCTACTCTTTACCACTATTATCTTCTGATGAAGAACAGCTATTTTCGGGATAACCCTGACTTTAAGGAGATTTCCATGGGCATGTCGGGTGACTATCCCCTGGCCATTGAGGAAGGGAGTACGATGATCAGGGTGGGAACACTGCTTTTCGGGGAGCGAAACCTCCGTTAATTACCCCTTATCAGCATACCAATAGGAAGTATCCCTGATTTCAGTCCGGACATCTGCCCTGACATAGCGGTTTCTGCCATAAAAATCGCGGAAGATCGTAACTTTCGAAAAACCGAGATGCCTCAACAAATCGCAGACCTGCTCTCCCATTGCACTGTTTATTTCAAGATAAAGCTGACCCGGCCTGCGGAGGTGGTTCATTGCAAAACGACCTATTGAGTGATAGAAGCACAACGGATCATCATCCGGCACGAAAAGCGCCCAATGAGGCTCGAAACCTTTCACATTCAGATGCATTTCTGCTTTTTCCGACTCCCTTACGTAAGGAGGGTTGCTAATGATCCAATCGAAAAAACCGAAATCTCCCCAACCATCTTCATTCTTTATATCAGCTTGGAATAAATTGATATTAAGACCGTTAAGTATGGCATTGTCACCAGCTACAGCCAATGCCTCTTTTGAAATGTCGATGGCAGTGACCTCCGCGTAAGGGAATGCTTTTTTAACATCAAGGGCGAGGCAGCCGGAACCGGTGCCGATATCAAGAACGGTTGTTTCCTCATACTGTCGTTGTATGTTTTCCGCCCGGATCAACCGGCTCAATTCTTCTGTTTCGGGGCGTGGGATCAGTACCTCCCTGGTCACTTTCAAATCCAGGTCGTTGAAAAAGGTTTTACCGGTGATGTATTGAACAGGTTCTCCCTGGCATAACCGTTCCAGCGCCTCATTAAACAACCGGCTGGTGTCGTGGGGAAGTTTCGCATCGGGTGAGAGGTGGAGCTGTGTTTTCGTCCATCCCGAAAAATGTTCAAAGAGAAGGTAGGTTATCGACATGATTTCAGTAACCGGGTAAAGACCGGCAAGCCGTTCTTTATACTCCCGGAGGATTCCGCTGACAATTTGCCCTTCATATTCCATCCGGCGAAGGTAAAAAAAAGTAATTTAGCAGAAATGGACAACGACCAGGACACCTTTCTCTCCATAGAGGCGGAATCGCAGGGGCTATATCGCGAAAAAGCCAGCAAATTCTATGCTTTTGCTATTCCTGTGACCAGTGAAGCAGAGATCAAAGCGGCGTTGGAACGTTTCCGGAAAACACACCACGGGGCCAACCATTTCTGTTACGCCTACCGGTTGGGCTATGAAAAATCGCTGTACCGGATGAATGATGACGGAGAACCTTCCGGCTCTGCGGGGAGACCCATCTATGGACAGTTGCTCTCCTTTGACTTGTCGGATGTTTTAATTGTGGTGATCCGATATTTCGGAGGGACCAAGCTCGGTATCCCCGGATTGATCAACGCCTATAAGACAGCCGCCAGAGAAGCGTTGGAGCAAGCACAGATCATTGAGAAAACCATCATGCTGCCGGTCACGATCCGCTTCAACTACCCGGCCATGAACGACATCATGCGGATCATCAGGGAACGGGGCGCTAAAATTACCGGGCAGGGTTGGGAAAACCAATGTACCCTTCATCTTTTCATCAGAAAAAGCCAGGTTCCCGTTCTCCATGAAAAAATTAACCTTCTCCGTGATCCGGCAATTGATCTGCAAGTGGGTGATCCCTTATCAGTTAATGAACCCGGTAAAATCGAAGCATAACAGATACATAATTATTTTGCAAATATCGTTAATCTTTAATGAATTAATATTTTAGAAAAAATTTAAACAGTACCCCGTTTCAGTTTTTCGCACCTTACAATGAATTGATGGAAAGTTAAATAAATGGATTTCGAGGATTATCCAATGATTCCTAAGATAATTCAGTATACATTTTTCAATAAAAATCAAGGGGAATTTATTTTTTTTATAAACTTTTTTTGCGAAAATTTGTTAATTAAATTGAACTTTCCGACATCGATGGATTTTTCTCATCACAAAAAATCCATTTCATTGATGTTTAGCTATATAAGAAAGAAAAAAATCAACTGATTCAATGTCATTGAATTAATGGAAAAGTACGCCGTTGAGGTCTGGGATAACTGTTTGAAAGTAATTAAAGACAACATCAACTACCAGAGTTTTAAGACATGGTTTTTGCCCATCAAAGCGATCAAACTAAAAGACCAGGTGCTGACTATCCAGGTACCAAGTCAGTTTTTTTACGAATGGTTGGAGGAGCATTACATCGGGTTGCTTAAAAAGACTATAAAGAAGGAGCTGGGAAGTGACGGAAGATTGGAATACAGTATTATCGTTGACAGTTCGGAGCAGGATCCGGGACCTTATACCGTTAATATACCCACGGGTATCAAGAATTCAACAACAAATCCTTCGGTATCTATGCCTATCGATATAAACAAAGGTACATCCAAGGAGATACCCAATCCTTTCATCATACCTGGATTGAAGAAGATCAGTATCAATTCACAACTGATTGAAAGTTATTCTTTCGATAATTTTATTGAGGGCGATTGTAACCGTTTGGCACGTTCAGCCGGCTATGCGGTAGCCAACAATCCCGGTAAGACTGCATTCAACCCCCTGCTCATATACAGCAGCACCGGCCTTGGAAAAACACACCTTGCCCACGCCATCGGTCTGCAGGTGAAAGCCAACTTCCCTGAAAAAACAGTGCTGTATGTCACGGCCGATCAATTCATGAGCCAATTCATCGATTCGGTTAGAAACAACAACCAGAACGATTTCATCCATTTTTATCAAATCATTGATGTACTGATCATTGATGATATCTACCATCTCGCCGGCAAGGAGAAGACCCAGGATGTCTTTTTCCATATTTTCAATCACTTGCATCAGAAAAGCAGCCAGATCATTCTTACTTCCGACAAAGCGCCGGTTGAAATGAAAGGGATTGAACCCCGCCTTTTATCAAGGTTCAAATGGGGCCTCTCGGCCGACTTGCAAGTTCCGGACCTGGAAACACGTATTGCCATTCTTCAGAAGAAGCTTTACAACGACGGAATCCAAATCCCTCCGGAAGTCGTTGAATACCTGGCATACAGCATCAATTCAAACATCCGGGAACTGGAAGGGGCCTATATCTCACTTTTAGCCCAATCTTCCCTCAACAAAAAAACCATTACCCTGGAGCTGGCCAGGCAGATGATCGATAAATTCGTTAAAAACACCTCCCGCGAAATATCGATCGACTATATTCAAAAGGTTGTCTGTGATTATTTCAACATACCGGTGGAGATGATCCACACCAAGACCAGGAAAAGGGATATTGTACAGGCGCGTCAGCTTTCCATGTATTTTTCCAAAAAGCATACCAAAGCATCACTGGCAAGTATCGGGCTCCATTGCGGCAATAAAGACCACGCCACCGTGCTTCATGCCTGCCGTACGGTCACCAATCTTGTTGAAACCGACAAACAGTTCAGGCTTTTCGTTGAAGAGCTCGATAAGCGCATTAAACTATAAATTCGTTCTGTCTCAGCATGATCCCGCCGACCCTGCCCGGTCCCGACCAGATACTGGAAGCAGCGACCAGGATTGGAAAGCTGATCAACCATACACCCGTAGTCACCTCGGCCTACTTTGACAGCATCACCCGTTCGCACCTCTTTTTCAAGTGTGAAAACCTTCAAAAAGTCGGTGCCTTCAAAGCCCGGGGAGCAACCAATGCCATCCTTACCCTTGAGAAACAATTCCTTATACGGGGAGTGGCCACTCACTCTTCAGGAAACCACGCCCAAGCTCTCTCATGGGCAGCATCAAAAGCCGGCATCCCGGCCTATATCGTGATGCCATCCAACGCCCCTGCAGTCAAAGTGAATGCAGTTCATGATTACGGCGGAAAGATCACTTTCTGTAAACCAACCCTCGAAGCCCGCGAAGAGACCCTTCGTGATGTGATGCGCGAAACAGGCGCTACCGAGATACATCCTTACAACAACGAACGCATCATCGCCGGACAGGCCACTGCCGCGCTGGAACTGAATCAGGAAATTCCGGATCTGGAAATCGTCATGGCTCCTGTTGGTGGCGGAGGACTCCTCAGCGGTACCGCCCTCGCGTCGAAATTTTTCAACCCGAAAGCGAGCGTTTTCGGTGCAGAACCCGAAAAGGCTAACGACGCATGGCGCTCCTTTACCACCGGTCAACTGACCCCCTCCGTCAATCCCGAAACCATCGCCGACGGACTAAGGACATCACTGGGGTCCCTGACCTTTCCCGTCATCCTCGAATGTGTTGACAACATCCTCACAGTAAGCGAGGAAAGTATTGTTCACGCCATGCGGACCGTCTGGGAAAGGATGAAACTTCTTATTGAACCCTCTTCGGCTGTACCCGTCGCGGCGCTGCTCACTTACCCTGAACTTTTTGCCGGCAGAAAGACCGGGATCATCCTGTCAGGGGGCAATTGTGATCTTGATCATTTACCATGGTTACCATAACCAAAAACGGTACACTGTTCCTCATCCCTGCACCCATCGCTGAAGGAACGACCAATCTGGTAATACCTCAGGGTACCCTGGAGGTGATCAGAAGACTCAAATTCTTTGTCGTTGAGGAGATCCGCACTGCCCGCAGGTTTTTGAAAACAGTCCCTACCCCATTCCCGATTGAATCGCTCACTTTCAGTGTGTTCAATGAACATTCCAAAGAGTTGGATGCACGGGATATCCTGATGCCGGCTCTTACGGGAAATGATATGGGATTGCTCTCAGAAGCGGGTCTCCCGTGTGTGGCCGATCCCGGTTGGCAGATCGTAGCACATGCCCATCAATTGAGCATTCCCGTGGCACCTTTGACCGGACCTTCTTCGCTGATGATGGCACTGATGGCCTCTGGATTGAACGGCCAACGATTTGCTTTTTCAGGATACCTGCCAACTGAAAAAACCCTGTTGATCAGGAAAATAAAAGAGCTGGAAAAAAAAGCCCGGGAATTTAACGAGACCCAACTATTTATCGAAGCACCCTACCGGAACCTCAAACTTTTCCAAACACTGGTAACAACCTGTCAGGAATCGACCTTGCTATGCCTCGCAATTGACCTGACCGGAACTCACAACCAGATAGTAACCAAAACAATAGGAGCCTGGAAAAAATTGACTCCGGACATCCATAAAGTACCTGTTTTGTTCCTGCTTAATACTGAGACATGACAGAACAACGTTTAAGGTAAATTAATGTAACAATTTCTGAAACCAATCGTCTAAAATCTTACAACCCACTCCTTCCAACCCATAAGTCTATTTGAAAACCATTTTATCCATTCAACGACTTTCCAAACGATACGGAAAGATCCAGGCCATCAAAGATCTTTCGCTGAAAGTTGAACAAGGCCAGATCTTCGGTATCCTGGGGCCGAACGGCAGCGGAAAAACCACGACCCTCAGCATCCTTCTCGATCTGATCAAATCTGATCAGGGCAGCTTTGAATGGTTTGGGGAACCAGCCCATTATGAACTCAGGAAAAGAATCGGCTCAGTAATCGAAAGCCCGAATTTCTACCCTTATCTTTCCGCAGCCACCAACCTCCGGCTCGTAGCAGCCATCAAAGAATCAGGGGCAGATGACATCGACCGGGTCCTGCAACTCACCGGCCTGGAACAACGAAAAGATACAAAGTTCAAAACCTTTTCATTCGGGATGAAACAAAGGTTGGCCATTGCCTCTGCCCTGTTGGGAAAACCCGATGTCCTGATCCTCGATGAACCAACCAACGGACTTGATCCGCAGGGCATCGTGCAAATCAGGGAACTAATCATGATGATCGCGCGTGAAGGGACCACTATCCTGCTGGCCTCCCACCTGTTGGATGAAGTACAGAAAATCTGTACCCATGTAGCCGTACTGAGCAAAGGAATAAAGTTGTTCGACGGCAAAGTGAGTGAAGTCCTTGCTGTTTCAGATTCTTTCGAACTGGCAGGCGATGATATGGAAAAACTGTTGAAGGTGATCCGGGAACACCCGGCGTATCAATCCCATCAGGTCAACAATTCATTCATACAAGTTTATTTCAAAGAAAAAGTATTACCCGGTGCTTTAAACAACTGGTTATTCTCACAGGGTGTGATACTTAGCCACCTTTCGGAACGCAAAAGAAGCCTTGAACAGCATTTTTTAGAACTCTTACAAAACAACCAATGATCCGGCTGCTAAAAATCGAATGGACTAAGATCAAGACCTACAAAGTATTCTGGATTCTCTCAGGGCTCTATTTTGTGTTTCTTGCACTCGGAATTATCATGGCCGAATTCATGATCAACAACATGATCGACAACATGAACAAACACCTTCCGATCCCTGTACCTCACGTGAATATATATTTCTTCCCGGAAGTTTGGCAAAACATCACTTTTTTTGCCAGTATCCGGTATGTACTGCTCTTTCCGGCAATCCTTGTCATTATATTGATCACCAATGAATTCACCCATAAAACGATTCGTCAGAATGTTGTGAACGGATTGAGTAAAACGGAATTCCTGCTGTCGAAACTGTATATGATCCTCCTGATCTCCATCATCATCACTGTTTTTGTAACGATCAGTGCCTTAATTATTGGTATTTCACATACCTCCGACATTACCGCCGGAATGGTCACTGATAAACTGGTTTTCATCCCCGGTTTTTTCATCACGATCCTGACGATCATGCTTTACGCTTTTTTCTTTGGTTTTATCTTTCGCAACACAGGGTTATCGATTGCGCTGTTTACCCTTTATACCCTGATCATCGAACCGGTTTTCTATTATTTTCTTAAAAGTCCGCTGGTCTTTAAAAACGACATTTCGACCTACCTGCCGGTCAATGCTGTCTTACGTGTTACCGAGTACCCAGCCATTCCGGTACTGAAAAAGATGATGGGACTAAACCTCCAGGATACTGTAACCATGGGAGCAGCACTCATACCCCTTCTTTACGCAACCCTCATGGTTGCAATAGTTTTCAGAACCCTGATAAAAAAGGATCTTTAAGATTACAATCCCTCCCTTTTTCTTACGATCCATTCAAGGGTCAGCAGCGCCACGATCAAAACAAAGAGCCATGGGGCTCCGGTAAGGTCGGAGAACTTTCTTTCATTGATCGCGACCGATTTCAGATCATCACGTTGCAGCAAGTGATCAGCAATCGTTTCCGTTTGCGCAGGATAGACCATCTTGCCTTCATGCGAATTTGCTATCCTGTAAAGCAGCGGATGGTCAGCCACAAGGTTGTAAAACTCTGCGTTGATCGGTTCTATGAAGAAGATCCCTTTTTTTTCGTACCGGTTCTGCCCGACCCGTGTGGATGCAACATAGGTGTAATTTCCAGGAGGAAGAATTCCGGCATTAAGAAAATAGGATTGGTTGGTTCTGCTAAAGACAAAGGGAAAATTCCGGCCATCGGAATTGGTAATCGTGATGTCGACCTCCGGATCGTTGATCAGTTCATACGAAGCATTAAACAATTCGGCTTCCATGACAACCGGGTCATTTTCATCAAACCGGGATTCGGCCGTAATCCGGAATAAGCTCTTATCCTCCGCAACAGCCAGATAATGTACAGTTTTGTTGATCAGCCGGTCGAATGCTTCAGTGTTGTTTTCCTGTGCATAATTAGCCAATCTCCATCGCCAAATGTTTTCCCCTGTCAATACCCCGGTTTTTCTTTGCATCTCGCGAATGAAAACAAGGAGCGGATCGCGGGTGATCACCGATCCGGTACGCTGGAAAAACAATATTTCCGCAGTGGCAGCTGATTGGTAAAGACCGAATGGAGCCTGCAACGGTGGAAATTTGCTAAACAAGGGCGGGTCATTCGGCTCAAGGGTGAAAAGCGAAAAGCCGGGATTGAAAGAAGGTTGAACATCGTTGAAATTATCCGGTTTGGCAGTTATTATCAGACCGGTTTTTAGATTGTTGAATGCATTGATATCAGAGTTGGAACCGAGCACATATAACAATGAGGTTCCGGATTCTGTGATTTTTTTCAGGTCGGCAACACCGGCAATCGAGGGCAACTGGTACAGGATGATCAGGTTATAATGATCCTTCACCGGATTAAACTCCTTCAGACTGAACAGGCTGATCTCAAAACGGGGTGATCCTTCCAGTGCTTTGACCAAGGCTGCAATATCGGGGTGGGGAGCATCATAAACCAAGGCGATCTTTTGGCGTGTCTCTGAAACCTCCACGTAAAAATCCATCCGGTTGTTCTTAAGGTTCACCTCTCCTTCGACAGGAGCCACATCTACCGTGTATCGGAAATGCCCGGCCTTTTCAGCGTGAATTGAAAAAGTGGTTTTGGTAACTGTCCGGTCATAAGTGGCCCGGATCTCTTTCTCTGACAAAACTTTATCTCCCTCTAAAAGACGAACCATGGTCTTTGAACCCGACAGTTTATCCACTTCGGTGATGGCTTCGACTTGCAGTTGATCGCCTTTGTAAACTGTTTTGTTGACCAGGATTTTCTGAACCAGGGCATCTTTTTTCCGGGTTGTGTCACCGAGGGCAATCGTGTAGATCGGGTAATCAATCTTACGGGCGGAATAGTAAGGATCTGTCCCTTTGTTATAAAGTCCGTCGGAGGCAATGATCAAAGCACCCGTATTTCTGTTTGAAAAGCGTGTTTCCATCTCTTCGATAAAGGATGCCATGTCAGTTTCCTTGTCTTTAAAGTCACCCGGGAAATGGTTGGATAGTTTTTCTCCGAAGGTAAAGACTTTGACTTCACATTTTTTCTCAAGCCTATCGATCAACCGGTTGATCATCTGCGGGAATTGAACCCGGACGGAAGCGGAATCGGGGGTTTGAACGACTGATGAGGAGTTATCGATCCCAATGATGATGACAGGTTTTTCGATGCTTTTGATATTCCTGCGGATCATGGGAGAAAGAAGCAATGCTGAAATAAGAAAGACTGCGAGGAAGCGCAGAACAGCCAGAAACAGGATCAGACGGGGTGATGTTTTTCGTTTTTTATCGAAGAAATAAAGTAAAAACGCGTAAACTACTCCGGCTAAAAGGCATATTACCAAATAGATGGCGGGGTTTTCAAAAACAATTCCCAATGAATTACTAGTTTTCAGGTATGGAGGCCTCCGCAAACCGGGATGGCCTGTCCGGTGATGTAGGTACTCAGGTCAGAAGCCAGAAAGAGGGCCAGGTTGGCAACATCTTCCACTGTTCCTGGTCTTTTCAGAGGTATGTCCTGGATCCATTTATCCCTGAACTCCTGAGGAATCCTTGCTGTCATCTCTGTTTCGATAAAACCCGGTGCGATGGCGTTACAACGGATATTCCTGGAGCCAAGCTCCTGGGCCATTGATTTGGTAAAACCAATGATTCCTGCTTTGGAAGCAGCATAATTGGATTGGCCGCTGTTGCCCTCGATCCCTACCACAGAACTCATGTTGATGATAGAACCAAACCGTTGTTTGATCATCACCTTTTGAATTGCTTTGGTGAGGTTGAAAACCGATTTCATGTTAACATTAACCACCATATCCCAATCGTTTTCACTCATTCTGAGCAACAGATTATCACGTGTAATTCCGGCATTGTTGACCAGGATGTCAATGGTTGTAAAATCATTGGTCACCTGGTTGATCAATTGTTCAGTGGCAGGGAACGAACTGGCATCGGAAGCATAACCTTTCGCTTTTACCCCCATTGCCTTCAGTTCATTTTCCAGTGCCACTGATTCGTCATTATGGAACAGGTCGGAGAACGCAATGTTGGCGCCCTGTTCAGCGAATTTTAAGGCGATGGCTTTGCCAATGCCCCTGTTGGCGCCTGTGATCAGGGCCGTTTTTCCTTCAAGAACTTTGTTGATCATTACTCATTATGGATTGGTTCAATATATTTTCAAAAAAAATGAAAAAAGATTCGGGGTTAAATCCACCGGATCAGTGTAAAGTCCTGGCGGTGAGGAAGAAGCGGACTTTTAGGAAAAAGTCTGAAGACAAAATCATAAACCCCGGCCTGGTTGATTGGTATATCGCAGACAAACGATGCAATGTTTTGTTCATTTCGGTTCAGTGTCATCTCTTCAATGAAATCAGGTTCTTTGACCTCATCATTCACTTTTTTCCCGAAAAGCACCTCAATACCGATGTCGGTTGCAGCTAATTCATTGAGATTAAGTACTACTTCAGCTTTAAATGATTCTCCCAGCGACAACGGGTTCTGGTTGGAATCGGGTCCTTTCACCGATAACACTTCGATCCGGTCCCATCCCCTGATCATTTTCCTTTTCCAACTGGCTATGTGACGGGCCATTTCGTAGTTTTTACCGGTCATTACCCTGGTCCGCTTAAACATGGGTTGGTAATATTGGCGGTAATAGTCATCCAATTGCCTTTTCATTGTAAAATGAGGAGCGATCTCGGAGATGGTGTTCTTGATATAAGATACCCATTTGACGGGGATATTTTGCGCATCCACATGATAGAAAAGAGGGATGATCTGTTCCTCCAAGAGTGTATAGATTGTTTCGGCATCCAGGTCATCCTGGAAAACGGGGTTATCATAAGTCGACTCCTCCTGGATGGCCCAACCTGCATTGGGGCGGTAACCTTCGGCCCACCAGCCGTCGAGTACACTGAAATTGATAACCCCGTTCATCACGGCTTTTTCGCCGCTGGTGCCTGATGCTTCCAGCGGGCGGGTCGGGGTATTAAGCCAGATATCCACACCCTTGATTAAATACTTGGCCAACTCCATGTCGTAATTCTCTACAAACAAGATTTTTCCAAGGTATTCAGGCATGCGGGATATTTCAAAGATCCTTTTTATCAGGTCCTGACCTGCTTTGTCGTGAGGATGGGCTTTGCCGGCAAATACGAACTGGACGGGTTTCTCTTTGTTGTTGATGATCCTGGATAAACGGTCGAGGTTGCTGAAAAGCAGATGGGCTCTTTTGTAAGTGGCAAAACGACGGGCGAAACCGATGGTGAGGGCTTTGGGTTGTGCATTCTCACGGATTTTGAAGATCAGTTTTGGGTTATCATGCCGCAAGGTCATGTCGCTGTATAACCGCTGAAGAAGGTATTCAGCCATTTGGGTTTTCTGCCGGAGTTTGGTTCTCCAAATCAATTCATCGTCAACCTGGTGGATTTTTTTCCAGTAAGTCGGGTTGGATTGGTCTTCGAGAAAACCCTCACCAAATTCCTTTAAATACAGCTGTTGCCATGATTTTGCCGTCCAGGTGGGGAAGTGAACGCCATTGGTGACATAACCGATATGGAGTTCTTTGGGGTAGTATCCGGGATATAGATCCCGGAACATATCCCGTGTGACCTTTCCATGGATTTTGCTCACGCCATTTATCTCCTGGGATAGTTTCGCTGCCAGTACACTCATGGAGAACAACTCTGCAGCATTGTCATCGATCATCCGGCCCAGGTTCATGAATTGGTTCCATTTAAGGGTCAGGTGGTCGGGATAATGGGAAAGATAACGCCGCAGAAGGTCTTCAGGGAAGGTATCATGTCCTGCAGGGACAGGGGTATGGGTCGTAAAAAGGGTGGAACTGCGCACTACTTCCATGGCTTGGGGGAAGGTCAGTTTCTCATTTTGTATGAGTTTCCTGAGTCTTTCCAGACTGATGAAAGCAGAGTGACCCTCATTGCTGTGGTAAAGGTCCGGTTTGATGTCGAGCAGGTCAAGCATCCGGATGCCGCCCAGGCCGAGCAGTAATTCCTGACAGAGGCGGTTTTCAAGGTCTCCTCCATAGAGTTGATGGGTAATCTTGCGGTCGTTCTCTTCATTTTCCTCAATGTCGGTATCCATCAGAAACAATGGAATACGCCCAACGTCACAACGCCAGATTTTCGCTACCAGGTTACGTCCGGGAAGAGCAAGGGTAACTTTCAGCATGTTTCCCTGATCGTCACGGATCGGGACCAAGGGTAAATGGGTAAATTTCTGTGGGGTGAAGCTGGCGATCTGGTCGCCGGAGAGAGAGAGAGATTGTTTAAAATAGCCATACCGATACAACAATCCGATACCTACGATGTTGACGTTCGAGTCGCTTGCCTCCTTCAGGTAGTCGCCCGCCAACATTCCCAACCCTCCCGAAAAAATCTTGATTGTATCATGAAGCCCGTACTCCATGCTGAAATAGGCAATCATTTCGCGCGGTTTTTCAGCAGCACAAGCCATGTAAGAGTCGAACTTGGATGTGACTTTGTTAAGTTTTCCTACAAACTTTTCGTTATTGCTAAGATTCTGTAATTCTTTGTATGAAAGGGATTCCAGCAATGCGATCGGGTTGAATTTGAATTCATACCAGCGTTGTTTGTTGATCATTTCAAAAAGTTCGGATCCTTCATAGTTCCACGACCACCAGAGGTTTTTTGCCAACCGTTCGAGGCTGGCCAGGTTTTCGGGAATGGTTTGTTGGATCAGGACCTTTTTCCATTCAGGTTTGAGGGGAACCGTGGTTTTGAGCGACAGGGTTTGCGCCTGTGGTTGCTTACCGGCATAAAGTTCAGCACGCGATTCGCTGATCTCAAGCGTATTGGAATAGGCTTCCCGGTAATGGGAAATCAGGTTATCCCACAAAACCGATCGAGAAATCTCGTAAGCTTTGATCCTTGCCTTAATAATTTCTTTTTCAGCCTTTGCGCTGCAATTGATGATGGCCCTGACGATTTCTTCGACCACCTCTTTTTCGTTATCATCGTTCCGGTCGAGAATGGTGGTGCAGTCTTTCAGGGACGGGAAAAGTGATCTGACCCATTGGCCAAAACCAGAAAGGTTGGTGGTGATGGTGGGAATATGGAATGCAAGACTTTCAAGGGCTGCATAGCCCCAGGGTTCATAATACGAGGGGAAAACAGAACCATCAAAACCGATCAACAGGTCATAATACATCAAGTTGAATACACCATCCATCCCATTCAGATTCACTGGTGAATAGATCACCGTCACTTTATCCTGGGGGTTGTTGCTCAAACCATTGGTCCTGATGCGTTTTAATATCAAATCATTTTCCGGCTCAGCTAACGTGTGGGTCAGGCAATCATCTGAGTAAAACGGCACCGCATCCGGATGTTCCAGCCTGTCGACAAGATCCTTCCTGGGCCCGGTTTGTGCCGTAGGAAAAGCAATCAATGCGATAATTTTTTGTTGCAGTTTTGGATGCTTGTTCAACAAACCCAATGAATCAATGAACAAATCAACTCCTTTGTTGTGAAATTCATACCGCCCACTGTTGAACAGCATGATACAGTCGTCTGTCAACGTTTCCCCGGTCAATGCGCGGGTTACTGCAAGAACTTTTTCCCTCGCTTTGATCCGTTTCTGGTTGTACTCTTCTTTGACCGGGACAAAGGAGTTGTCGAACCCGTCGGGGGTAAGCAAATCGACCTCCTTGTCGAGAAATTTTTCACATTCGTTAGCGATCAACTGGCTGACCGTGGTAAAACAATCGGCTTCATGGGCTGTCAGCTTTTCAAGCGAGTACTTTGCCATTACATTAAATTGTTTCGCAATGGCTTCGGCATGATAATTTTCAAAATTTTTGTACAAGGGCAGACCGCTTCCCGCAATGCAACGGCCAATCACTGTTCCGTGAGTAGTAAAGACTGTCCCAATCTGCGGAACCCGCTCTTTGAGGTACAAAACGCCTGTCCCTGTCAGCCATTCATGAAAGTGGGTAATGATTTTATCGAAATGGGAGAGGTGAAAATTGTAGAAGCTCTCAATGGTCTTTCCAACAGCATAACCGAAAAGCACTGGTTCGACATAATTCCAGTCGCCGCTGATTGAATCCAGTTTATATCGTTCCCAGAAATGGGCTAAAATTTTGTCTTTATCGGAAAAATAGGGAGTGAAATCGATCAGTACAACGACCGGACGGCCGGGGATGTTCCAGCGACCCAATTTGATCCTGAGTCCTTCACTTTCCGCTTTTTCCCTCCATCCTTTATAGAGGAACCGGTCCTCAATGAATTCCGGGTTTTGGTGTGTCTCCTTCCATACATCAGGACCAAAAAGGATATAGTTGTCCTTGTATTCTTCTGCTAACAAATGTGCTTTGGTTGAAATAACGGTATGTATCCCTCCTACTTTATTGCAAATTTCCCAGCTTGTTTCGAACAGATAATCTGAAATCAGCATTGGCCTTTCTTTCATTGAATGAGGATTATATTGTTATTTTGTTATAGTAATGACATGCTTACTGGTTGGCAGCAGGGGCTCTGGTCATTCTTTCTTTGTCGATTTTGTGGAACGTTTGGGTTGAGTCGAAGGTTTATCTTTTCCTTTTGCTTTTTTTCCGGTGGCAGTTTTTGTTTTGGTCGTGACCTTATTCGCCACTTTCTTTATGGTTTTTGGTCTGATTGTTTTCTTTGTTTTTGAGGGCACAGATTTTGGTTTTTCTACTTTTTCCCGGAAAGGAAGTGCTTCACTTGCTTTCAATTCGAGATGGTCATCGACTCTGATCATAAAATCAGAAAGCACGTTCATGTAGTTGATAAACGCTTCATAAGGAGAGCCATAAGGATTGAAATACTGATGAACTTCACCTGCAGAGAACCATTTGGTGCACATGTAGTAAAAATGGTTGCTCGTTTGGAGGTAAAGCCAGTCACGTTGCAGGTCAGGATCAGTGCAGTTTTTCATTTTTGCGCCGTAGGAATAGAGTTTTGCAAAGGCTTCATCCTGCAGTTCATTACCCAGCCAGGCGGTAAGATCCCTTTCTTCATCGGCCCAGGAGATGGGGTGGAGTACGGTAATGGCAGATACCGGCTGCAGTTCCTTATAAAGGTTATCCGGTGTACTGAAGGTAAAGTTGGATTTTGAAAGAACGGTGGAAGGCAAATGACGGAAAAAATCGAAGATTCCTGTCTCTTTCCATTGATGTTCACCGATGGTCTCGTAATCGAGGAAAAGGTTGACCACCTCCTCTTTTTTATCAATGGTATTGAGCCAGCGGACAAACTTTTCGGTGGTTAGCGGCCATTCTGACCAATCCTGGTTGGAGAAGCGGAAGGTCAGGTCGTCGCTGAGCCTGAAATTTCTCAATAATACCTTCAGTTTGGGGTTGATGTTATTGCAGTACATGTAGTTTGGGCTCTTCCATCCCATGATATGCCTTGCACCTTCCGTCAGCATGGTATGAAATCCCATGTCCGCTACCATCTCCCCTATCTTGTCAGAATAGATCAATTCAGTATTTCTGAAAGTAACTGGTTTTTGTCCGAAAAGTTCTTCGATTTTATCGCTGTGAAGCGCTACCTGTCTGACGAATTCTTCGCTATTCTTCAGGCACGACAGGGAATGAGCGTAGGTCTCGGCAATAAATTCTACCTGTCCTGTGGCTGCTAAATCCTGAAAACTCCTGATTACTTCCGGAACGTGGATTTGAAGTTGTTCCAGTGCCATTCCTGAGATGGAATAGCTCACTTTGAAAGCGTTTCCAAACTCTCTGATCAGGTCAAGCATCATTTTGTTGGCCGGCAAATAACATTTTTCGGCCACTCTTTTAATAATATGACGATTCTGGTAGTCATCATAATAGTGATGGTCTTCTCCGATGTTGAAAAACCGGTAAGTTCTCAACCTGAACGGCTGATGGACTTGAAAATATAGACATATCGATCTCATATGATCATTTATATACAGCTTTGTTATACACTTCAATTACATTCAGGGCAGCATTTTCCCATTTCAGGTTATCGACTTCTGCTTTCCCGTATCGAACGAACATACTGCGCAGGGCATCGTAGTGGAGAATACCGTAAATTGCGTCAGCCAATGCATCGATGTCCCAAAAATCGACTTTAAGGGCATGTTTCAGCACTTCGGCAACCCCCGATTGTTTGGAGATCACCACCGGCACATTGGAGCGCATGGCTTCAAGAGGCGAGATTCCGAAAGGCTCAGAGACCGATGGCATCACATACACGTCGCTCATGGCGAACATGGTATCGACTTCCTGGCCTGCCAGGAATCCTGTGAAATGGAATTTGGTAGAGATTTTTAGTTGGGCTACACGGCGGATCATCCGGTTTAGCAGATCGCCCGAACCGGCCATTACGAACCGTACATTGGGATCCCGTTGCAACACTTTGTAAGCAGCTTCTACAAAGTAATCGGGACCTTTCTGATAGGTCACCCTCCCAAGGAAAGTGACGATTTTTTCCCTGACATGTTTTTGGACTCCTTCCATTCCCGGACGATCGACCGGTTCAACGGCGTTGTGTACCGTAATGACTTTTTCCGGGTCGATACCATACCGCTCGATTACAATTTGGCGGGTCAGGTTGCTTACGGTAATAACCAGGTCAGCTTCCGTCATACCTCTCCGCTCTATATCATAAACCGGTTGGTTTACGTGTTCTCCCGAACGATCAAATTCTGTGGCATGAACATGAATTACAAGCGGTTTACCGGTAATCTCTTTGGCAGCTATACCTGCAGGATAGGTCAGCCAATCGTGAGCATGGATCACATCAAAACTGTTGTTCTGAGCAATGGACGAGGCGACCAGTGCATACCTTGACACCTCTTCCATAAGGTTGGGCCCGTATTTACCCGAAAAGGTGAAATGCCTGGAAAAAACACTCCTTTTAACCTCTTCCCCGGTCTTTATATCGGAAACATTCAGCTTTTCAAACTCCTCCGGATCCAGGTAAGGCACCAGGTTGGAACCAATTTCCAGATACTTTATTTTCTCCCAGAACTCCTGGCTCTCTTTCTGATGAAAGTCAAGCGTTACTTCACTGGCATTGACCAGGCGAAAACCCTCTTTGGTTTCATCACCAAAAGCTTTCGGGACGACAAAGATCACCTCGGTACCATGTTTCACAAGTCCTTTGGTTAACCCGAAACAGGCCGTACCCAAACCACCGGTGATGTGGGGAGGAAATTCCCAGCCAAACATTAATACACGCATATAGTTCGATGATTGACGATTTACAATATAATTTTACTTTTGGTATTGTTCTATCAGATAAGTCATTCGTAGCAATTCTGCCACCGAAGTGGCGTACGAGATAGCGCCCCGCGGTGTGTGTGGAGGATCTCCATCGTAAATTTCGGAGATCGATCCGATACCATGTTCCGTCATCACTGCTTCAAAGCCCTGGAAAATCCCTTTAATGATCGACAAGCCGCTTCTCCCATGGATTTTCAGGTATCCTTCCGTAAAATGACCTAAAAGCCATGGCCGTACGGTCCCCTGGTGGTAGGCGCTCTCTCTTTCAGTGTTATTCCCGAAATAGGATCCTTTGTAAACAGGGCTTTTGGGTGTGAGTGTGCGAAGGCCCCGGGTAGTCAGTAACTCTTGTTTGGTACGGCTGAGGATATCTTTCCTTATCTCCTCGCTTACCGGACTGTAAGGCAACGATGCAACGAAGATCATGTTAGGCCGTACGGCCCAATCTTTATAGGTTCCATATACATGGTCAGCCATATAACGTTTGGTCGGATTCCAAAAGGTTTCGAGGAACGAGGCAGGGATTTTCTCAACCAGTGGTTCCCAATCATTGATAAACTGCTGATCGTTTGCCAAATGTGCCATTTCAATGCTAAAACAGATCGCATTATACCAGAGGGCATTGATTTCAACACATTTACCCATTCTGGGTGTTACCGGTTTCCCATCAACATACGCATCCATCCAGGTCAGCGCCATGCCGGGGACCCCGGCCGAAATCAGTCCGTCGGGTTCCATGGAAATACCAAAATCGGTACCATCCCGGTATGCTTCAAGGATCAATCTCATCGTTTTTCCATAAAGAGGCCATATTCCGCCGCGGGTACCCGTAAATTCAGCATATTGCTGCAAGGCCCAGAAAAACCATAAAGGAGTATCTACGGCGTTGTATGTGGCCGAATTTCCTTTGCCGGTGTTGGGAAAGAAAGGCCCTCTCATCTCCGAGATCATGGTATCGATCACCGCTTTACAGGTCTTATAATCCCCATGGATCAGTGTCAGTCCGGGTAAAGCCACGAAAGTGTTCCGGCCGATCCTGCCAAACCAGGGAAAACCGGCCAGGATATCGACTTTTTTTCCGCTTTTCACAATGAACTGCATCGCAGAATTGATCAGGCAAGCCTTGAAATCGTTCCGGGGAAGCCTCGTCCGAAGCTCCGTGTCAAAGAGCCGCTTGATTTTTAAAGGGTTCAGTTCAGCAGTGCCCAGCGAAAGATAAATACTCTCCCCCTTGGCAAGTGCAAACTCGAAAAATCCGGGGACATAAAGATCTTCTCTGCACTCGTAGCCCCGGTTCATCTCCTCCTGGTATTCGATGTTATAATACCAATCGGGGACATGGGTGTATTCATCCGGTTTGGAAAACTGGATGAACAGCTCCGTATAACCATGGTACATCCTTAACTTGATTCCGTTAGGGATCTTCTCGTACTTTTTATCAGCAAATATGTTCTCTTTACTCAGTGAATGGATATTGCGGAAAGCCAGAAAAGGCCGGATACGGATTTGCGTCGGGGAGTGAGCATCTACCAGCGTGTAACGGATGATCATCCGATCTTCACTGTTAATGAAAGCAAGTTCCTTCGTAAGGATCACCCCCCCTACCCGGTACGTCAGTTTGGGTAAAGGTTCAGAAACAAAATCACGAATGTATTTGTGCCCCTTTGGATTGTAAACATTGTTCGGATACCGGTGAATGCCAAGGTTGAACTCTGATTCCATCTGGATGATGGTTTCATCGATCGCTGATACGAGTACATGATTTTCATGGTCCACTCCCGGTTGGGGGGTAATCAGCATGCCATGGTACTTTCGGGTATTGCAGTTGATAATTGTCGAATTGGCGTAGGCTCCGGAACTGTTCGAACGGAGCAGCTCCCGGCTCAACGAATACTCCAGGTTGATCAGTTGGGTCTTATCAAAATTGATGTAACTCATTGCTTTTGATTTTCATCAGGAAAGTTCAAATATAATCTAAACAACGGTGCAAAATTACAATATTATTGGTTTTTTCCGTTAGCCTTATATCTGGCCAATTTTCTTTACCTTTAAAACCAAAAACAGCGCATGCAAAGGCGTTTTTCAATCCACCACCTGATTCTGTTTGCAGCCCTGCTGCCCGCTTTCCTCTCCTGTTCAAAAAAAGACATGGTTGATGACAGTCCTGACATTCGCCTCGCGTTTTCAACCGATACCGTATTCTTTGACACCGTTTTTCCAACGGTCGGATCGATAACCAAGAGTTTGGTTCTATACAATACAAACAAGAATAAGCTACAGATTTCCAACATCCGGCTCATGGGAGGTGAAGGCTCCTGCTATCGTATCAATGTGGATGGAACACCGGGTGTTTATTTTACAGATGTAACCATTCCCGCAGACGACAGCATATATCTTTTTGTAAGGGTTACTCTTAACCCAAATGACCAAACTTTACCCTATATTGTTAACGATTCTCTTGAATTCCAAATCAACGGGAACATCCAGCGGGTCCAGTTGGTGAGCTGGGGACAAAATGCTTTCTTCTACCGGCAAGCCAACCTTCAGGGCAATGTGATCTGGGATAGTCTTAAAGCACATGTCATCTACGGATCCCTGCGCATCGATACCAATGCCAGCCTCACCATCCTTCCCGGAACCAAGGTCTATTTCCACAAAAACGCTTATCTCGCTGCATCGCAGGGTTCCTCCCTCAGGATCATGGGAACCCTTGATCATCCGGTACGTTTCCAGGGCGACCGGCTCGATCCATTTTACCGTGATTTGCCCGGACAATGGAACGGGCTCTTCCTGGAAGCCGGAAGCAGCAACCACGAGATCAATTACGCCATCATTAAAAACGGAATTTACGGCATTGCCATTGATGAGCCCCGGGGCGCCGCCGAACCGATGCTGACGTTAGACAACACGATCATTCAAAACATGACCGGCAGCGGGATCTTCGCTTACGGTACTACCGTCCGCTCAACCAATTGCGTGATCGGCAACTGCGGCCGTGCAGCGCTGGAAGTAGAATATGGCGGGAGTTACGATTTCCGGCAACTCACCATTGGAAACTTCTGGAGCAGCTCCGTACGACTCTCTCCTTCGGTTTACCTGAGTAATTACAGTTATGACACTACCGGTCAGAAAATCGTGAATCCTCTGAACAGCGCCTACTTCGGAAATCTCATTCTTTACGGTTCCAACGCCTCAGAGATGGTCCTCGATTCCGTCGCAGGGACGGCTTTCCATTGCTTCTTTGATCATTCCCTGTTGAAGACCACCCTGAACACCGCTGATCCGGCAAGATACCAGCAATGCCTGATCAACCAGGATCCCCGGTTCATCAACGGCCCGGCGATGGATTACCGGATCGACAGCCTTTCACCGGCTATTCAAAAAGGAATTCCCTTAGGAATTTTATTTGATATTCAGGGAGTTGAAAGGGGTGCTACCCCCGACTTGGGAGCGTACCAATACAAACCAAGGACAGAATGATCAAAAAGGGTTAACCCTTATTCCGGAGTGCCAGAACCATCGCTTTTCCAATATCCGCCGGGGAATCGACGACGATAATTCCGCAACCACGCAGGATCTCTTTTTTGGCTTCGGCAGTATCTGATTTTCCACCAACAATGGCCCCCGCATGGCCCATGGTTCTTCCCTTTGGTGCGGTAGCACCCGCGATGAAACTCACAACCGGTTTGGTACCGTGTTCCTTAACCCAATAGCCGGCATCCGTCTCCATGTTCCCACCAATTTCCCCGATCATAACAATCCCTTCTGAATCAGGATCATCCATAAAAAGCCTGACCGCTTCCGCGATGGTCGTTCCGGGAATCGGGTCTCCTCCTACCCCGATCATGGTGCTTTGTCCCAAACCGGTTTTGGTGATCTGATCTACCGCTTCATACGAAAGGGTGCCGGAACGGGATACAATGCCGATGGTACCCGGATGGTGAATGAATCCGGGCATGATCCCTATTTTGGTATCCGGAGGGGTAATAATTCCCGGACAGTTAGGCCCGACCATCCGCACATTGCGACTACGCAAATATTCTTTCACCAAGATCATGTCTTTCACGGGAATCCCTTCGGTGATGCAGACAATCAGCTTTATCCCGCCATCGGCTGCTTCAAAGATGGCATCCGCAGCCAGCGGAGGCGGAACGAATATAACAGAAACATCGGCTCCCGTGGCCTTTACAGCGTCCGACACAGTATTGAAAACAGGCCGGTCAAGGTGCACCAGACCCCCTTTACCGGGAGTAACCCCGCCGACAATGCAGGTACCATATTCAATCATCTGGGAAGCGTGAAAAGATCCTTCGTGGCCGGTAATACCCTGCACAATAACCCTGGAATTGTGATTGACGAGAATACTCATGAAGATTTTCCTTTTTCTATTGACCTCCCAAAGATAATCTCTTTCATGATTATATTTTATACATTTGTTTGAGAACGTAAAACCACAGCCATGAAGTTTCAACCTGCCCATGATACGATCTGTGCTTTGGCCACCCCTCCCGGAACCGGGGCCATTGCCGTGATCAGGCTTTCAGGCCCTATGACTTTCCCGGTTATCGGGAAGATCTTTCACCCTGTCGAAAAAAGAACAGACCTGTCGAAAGTTGCCGGTTTTACCCTTCATCTCGGAATGATCGGAGAGGGCAACAGCCTCCTGGATGAGGTGTTGGTGGCTGTTTTCAAAGCACCCCATTCCTATACCGGTGAAGACCTGGCAGAGATCTCCTGTCATGGTTCACCCTATATTCAGCAAAAGATACTGGAGCTTCTGTTACAGCAAGGATTGCGGATGGCCGGTCCCGGTGAATTCACCCTGAGGGCGTTTATGAACGGAAAATTTGATCTTTCACAGGCAGAAGCCGTGGCCGATCTCATCGCTTCGCATTCATCCTCTTCCCATGAACTGGCCTTACAACAGATGAGGGGAGATTTCTCAAAAAAGATCAGGGCACTCAGGGAGAAGTTGATAGAATTTACTGCTTTGATTGAACTTGAACTCGATTTCAGTGAAGAACAGATGGAATTTGCGGATCGTGGCAAGATGGATGAATTGCTGCGGATGATAACCACAGCCTTGCAGGAGCTCGTCGATTCTTTCCGCCTGGGCAATGTGATCAAACACGGGATACCGGTAGCCATCATTGGAAAACCGAATGTAGGCAAATCGACTTTGCTGAATGCCATTCTGAATGAAGAAAAAGCAATCGTGTCGGAAATTCCCGGTACTACCCGCGATGCAATCGAAGATACCATCGTGATCGGGGGATACAGTTTCCGTTTCATTGATACCGCGGGACTCAGGGCTTCGGTGGATGCCATTGAGACCATGGGCATCGAACGGACCTGGAAAAAAATAGCCGAAGCCACCATCATCCTCTATGTATTTGATGTAACAGCCCATTCCTTTGAAGATGTAATGGAGGCTATCGGAGAGTTACAGGAACTCACTGCCGATAAAAGCCGGCATCTTTTACTGATTGGCAACAAGACCGATTTGTTGGAAGAGTTGCCACGAGGGTTCAGGAATTTCGTGGAATATGAAACGATTTTTGTCTCAGGAAAACGTTCCGAAAACATACACCTGATCGCCGCTTCTCTTCAGAACCTGGTGCAGCATGCCGAACTTTCTGACCACACCCTGGTCTCTAATACCCGTCACTACGAAGCGTTGCAACGTGCGTTGGAAGCGATCCATTCCGTAGAGCAGGGATTGCACACCGGCATCTCCTCCGACCTGTTGACCACCGATTTAAGGAAAGCCCTTTATCACTTGGGAGAGATTACCGGTGAAATCACAACGGATGAAATCCTTAGCAACATTTTCAGCAGGTTTTGTATCGGAAAGTAA
>ERZ1645192.391-NODE-391-length-35956-cov-12.937690_pt1 | contig 35956 bp, 31 predicted proteins | sample MGYA00575354_ERZ1645192 | MGnify/ENA primary metagenome ERZ1645192 (study PRJEB40844, sample SAMN11349763) | freshwater sediment metagenome | isolation source: river sediment | host: Sediment | place: India: Faizupur Khadar , New Delhi | collected 2017-02-21 ...
AGAGCCCTACAGAATCCATTTCACCACTCGACGCCACTCGATTTCTTCAAATGCGGTTCCCCTGATGGTGACCGCCCGGTCCACGGCGTCGACGTCGACACGTCGTCGCCGGCCCGACCGCACCGGGCGGGAGGCGCGATCCGTCCGCCTTCCATCACCGCGGCGATCCGGCCGGTCCACCGCCGGGAACGAGCGAAACGACGGCCACCGGGGGGTGGCCGTCGTCGTGGTCCGCGGGTGGGATGGGGTCGACCTCGCCGGTCAAGCGGCGCGACGACCACCGACCAGTTCGCTCAGCAGGCGTTCGATCTCCTCGGAGAGGTCGCCGGCGCGATCGGAGAGGTCGCCGGCGAGAGAGGAGAGGGTGTCGGCGGCGCGATCGGTGTCCTCGGCCATGCGCGGCAGATGGTTGATCGCCGCGACGGCGGCCTGGGTCGCGTCGGTGGCGCGATGGAGGCTGCCGGTGATCTCCTGGGTGGCGACGTTCTGCTCTTCGACGGCGCCGGCGACGGCGGTGGAGAATGACGACATCGCGCCGATGGCGTCGGCGATCTCACCGACCGAGGCGAAGACGTCGTCGGTGGCGGCACGGATGTCGGCGATCTGGCGTTCGATCTCCTCGGTCGCCTTGGAGGTCTGTCCGGCCAGCACCTTCACTTCCTGGGCCACGACGGCGAAGCCGCGGCCGGCTTCACCGGCGCGGGCCGCCTCGATGGTGGCGTTGAGGGCGAGCAGGTTGGTCTGAGAGGCGATGTCGGCGATGAGACCGGAGATCTCGCCGATGCGGCGACTGGTCTCGCCGAGCCGGGCGGCGACCCGGTTGGCGGCTTCGGCGCGCTGGCGCGCCTGATCGGAGGCGCCGACCGACTGCGCCGTCTGCGAGGCGATTTCGCTGATCGAGGAGGAGAGCTCGGTCACGGCGGTGACCACCACGGTGCTGTCGGTGGTCACCATGTTGAGCCGACCGATGGCATCGCCGAGACCGGCGCGCGTTCCGGCGGCGTTGGTGGCGACCGTCGTGGTCTGCGCTTCGATCTTGCGCGCCAGATCGGACAGCGCGGTGATGATCGAGCCGACCGATCGGCGAATCTTCTCGGCGACGGCGCCCATCGCTCGGCGTTCCTGTTCGACCAGCTCGCGCTTGCGCTCGTCGGAGTTGGCGGCTTCCAGGCGCTCGATGGTCCGATCGCGGAAATAGGCGACCGCCCGCGCCACCTGGGCGATCTCGTCACGGCCGTCGGCGAGATCGATGGTGGCGTGAAGATCTCCGTCGCCGAGGTGACGGATGCGGGCGTCGAGCCGATCGATGTCGTGGATGATCGAGCGCGACGCCGCCCAGGCGGCAGCGAGCGCGAGCACGACCACGAGGCCGGAGATGCCGAGCATCAGGAAGAGATACGAGCGGAAGCCGGCGATACGCGCCTCGAGCAGATGATCGAGTTCGGCCGCGGCGGCGGTCCACAAGGCGTCGCCGGCCTGGTGCAGGCGGGTGTGGGCGGCGGCGACCGGAGCGAGGTCGAGGCCGGACCGGCGGGCATCGTCACGCAGGTCGCGGGCGACGCGATCGATGGCCTCCTGGTAGGCCTTGGCGGCGGCGGCGAAGGCCTCGCCGGGAGCGGCGAGGGCGGCCTTCACCGAACCGTCGGGATTGCCCTGGGTGGCGGAGGCGAGGTCGCCGGCGACGCCGTCGGCGGCGGCGGTGAAGGTGCCGAGCCGCACCATCAGGTCGGCCTTGTCGTCGTCCGAGAGAGTGGCGGCGGCGCGCTGGAGACGCACCGTGGCGAGCAGGGCGGCGGCCTGATCGACGGCCTCCGGAAGCTTCACCGTCACCGAGTCCTGGACGTAGTAGCTGTCGAGATCGGGGTCGAGAGTGAGGTTCGAGCCGTCGGCGATCTTGGTGACGACCCCGCGCAGGGCGGCGATCAGCGCGACCACCTTCTCGTCGCGGCGGGCGCCGGAAAGAGCCGGGAGAGCGGCGGCGAGCGTGCGGGCGGCCTCGGCAGAACCCATCGCTTCGTCGAGTTCACGGCCACGGGCCGCCAGCGTTTCGGTGGAGATCGTCGCACCGGTCGATCCGACGTCGATGGCGGTGGCGGCGGTCAGCACCGGCCAGACGGCCTGGAGGTAGCGTGTCCCGTCGGCTTCCTTGGCCGCGAAGGTGATGTCCTTGCGGCTCTGGAAGACGAACAACCCGGCCAACAACGCGATCGGAACGAGGAGCAGGGCGACGATGCCGGCGAGCTTGTAGCGAATGGCGATCGAGGGCATGGGGAGAGGTCTCTGACGATGGGTTGCGGCTCGATCCCAGCGTCGAAGATTTAATTCTTCCCTAAGGTAATCGTCATAAATCACGACAAAATTTCAGTTGCACGCCATTTGTGCAATGGGCCCGCGTGGAAGTAGAGCGGCCGGGCGTTAAATTCTCTTTTCGGTTGTGCATCCATCCTGGGCTGCCGATCGACCGACGGAGAGAGCGGAGCGGCGGAGGCCGCCGCTCCGGGTGAGAAGGTCATTTCACCGTCTCGGCGGCCTTCTTGACGAAGCTCGCGTCGAAGGAGCGCGAGACGTCGATCTTGGCGTCCTTGAAGTCGGCTTCGGTGGTCTGCAGGAACTTCAGGGTCGAGTCCATGCCGTCCGCCGGGATGATGCCGGTCTTCGAATAGGTCGGGATCGAGGCCTTCAGCGCCTTCAGATAGAGTTCCTTGTCACCGAGCATGTAGTCCTCGGGCACCTTGGCGGCGATCTCTTCCGGCGTCGCCTTCTCGATCCACTTGAGTGTCCGATAGAAGGCGTTGGTGAGTGCCTGGACCGTGTTCGGGTTGGCCCTGATGAAATCGGCCTTGAGATACATCACCGCCGCCGGGTTGGTGCCGCCGAAGACGGCGCGGGTGCCGGCTTCGGTGCGGGTGTCGACCAGGATCTTGATCGCCCCGTCGGCCTCGAGCTTGGAGATCACCGGGTCGAGGTGGGAGACGGCGTCGACGTTGCCCTTCTCGACCGCCGCCACGGCGGAGGCGCCACCTCCGACTCCGATGAACGACGCGGCGTCGGGGGCGAGGCCGGCCTTGATCATCTGGTAGACGATGGTCAGGTGGGTGGAGGAGCCCGGTGCGGTGACGCCGATCTTGAGGCCCTTGAGGTCGGCGACGGACTTCACCGTGTCGGCCTTGTCCTTGGAGACCGCCAACACGATGCCGGGGAAGCGACCGAGCTCGATCACCGCGGTGATGTCCTGGCCCTTCTGCTGCATCCGCATGGTGTGCTCGTAGGCGCCGGTGACGACGTCGACCGATCCACCGATCAGGGCCTGCAGCGCTTTGGCGCCGCCGCCGAAGTCGTTGATGGTGACGTCGAGCCCCTCGTCCTTGAAGTAGCCGAGCCGGTCGGCCAGCGTCAGCGGCAGGTAGTAGAGCAGCGGCTTGCCACCGACGCCGATCTCCAGCTTGGGCTTCTCCGGCGGGGCCGCCGTGGCCGATCCGACGGCGAGGCCGAAGGCGGCGAGGCCGGCCGCCACGATACCGATCAGACGCTTCATCGCGTTGTTCTCCCTGTTGTTCTCTGCGGTGCCCGTTCTCGGGACGTCATCCGTCGTTGAGCGAATTGCCGGGGCGCCAGACGAGGAGGCGATCCTCGATCCGGGTGACACCCCAGTCGATCACCAGTACGAAGGCGGCGAGCACGAACATGCCGGCGAAGACGCCGGCGATGTCGAAGACGCCTTCGGCCTGATGGATGAGATAGCCGAGGCCGGCGGAGGAGCCGAGATATTCGCCGACCACCGCACCGACCAGGGCGAAGCCGACCGAGGTGTGGAGCGAGGAGAACATCCAGCTGAGCGCCGAGGGCCAGTAGACGTGGCGGAAGAGCTGGCGCTCGTTGAGCCCCATCAGCCGGGCGTTGGCCAGCACCACCGGGCTCACCTCCTTGACGCCCTGATAGACGTTGAAGAAGACGATGAAGAACACCAGCGTCACGCCGAGCGCCACCTTCGACCAGATGCCGAGGCCGAGCCACAGCATGAAGATCGGCGCCAGCACGACGCGCGGCAGGGCATTGATCATCTTGAGATAGGGGTCGAAGACGGCGGCGACGGTGGGTTTGCGGGCGAACCAGAAGCCGAAGACGATGCCGCCGATCGCGCCGATGGCGAAGGCCAGCGCCGTCTCGATCAGCGTCACCCACAGATGTTTCCAGATCAGGCCGGTGGCGAACATCCGCACCACCCGGGCGAAGACGTCGCCGGGAGTGGAGAAGAAGAATGGCGGCAACAGCAGCACGCCGAAGATCTTCACGTTCGAGCCGATCCACCAGATCGCCAGGAGAACGACGCCGACCAGGATCTGGAGCGAGAGCAGCTTGACCCGGCTCATGCGTCCGCCTCCCCGTAGGTCTTGATCACTTCCGCCTTGAGCTGTCCCCAGATCGCCCGGTGCAGTTCGTGGAAGCGCGGGTCGAGGCGGATGTCGGCGGCGTCGCGCGGCCGGGCGAGGTCGATGCGATGATCGCCGATGATGCGGGCATTCGGCCCGGCCGACATGATCAGCACCCGGTCGGAGAGCGCGATCGCCTCCTCGAGATCGTGGGTGACGAAGAGCACCGCCTTGCGGTCGGCGGCCCACAGATCGAGGAGCAGGTTGCCCATGATCTGGCGGGTCTGGGCGTCGAGCGGGCCGAAGGGCTCGTCCATCAGCAGGATCTTCGGGTGGCGGATCAACACCTGGGCGAGGCCGACGCGCTTTCTCTGGCCACCGGAGAGCTGATGGGGATAGCGATCGGTGAAGCGGGCGAGGCCGACCTTCCCGAGCCAGCCCCGTGCCGCGTCGAGCGCCTCGGCGCGTGGCCGGCCGGCGACCTCGAGGCCGAGGGCGACGTTGTCGAGCGCCGTCTTCCACGGCATCACCGCGTCCTGTTGGAAGAGATAGCCGGCCTCGCGGCTGAGGCCGGCGAGTGGGCGTCCGAGCACGGTCACGTTGCCGGCGACCGGCTTCAACAGGCCGGCGACGGCGTTGAGCAGTGTCGACTTGCCGCAGCCGGTGGGGCCGACGATGGCGACGAACTCGTTCTCGGCGACCTCGAGCGAGGTCTCGGCGACGGCGTCGTAGGTGCCGCCTCCTTCGAGGCGGAAGGCGATGCGGACGGCATCGAGGCGGATGGCGGAAGTCGCGCCGTCACGCGGAGCCGGCGGCGCGCCGAGCGAATCCATTCCGGTCCTCCCGAGGCCTCGTCGGCCGAGGTGTGGTCACGCCCGCGTCTGGTCGGATCGTGAGCAGCGAAAGCGGAGGCCACTTTCCCCGTGGACGAGGAGATGGTCAAGCCGGTGCGGGCGCGTCGAATCCGGGTCCGACGACGACGGGCGGCGCGGAGGGGCCGGATCGCCGATCAGGCGCCGAGGAGGGCGTTGCGCAGGTCGGAGAGTTCGCGGGTGGTCAGCGTCTCGCCACCGCGGAAACGGGCGAGAAGCAGGCGCAGACGGACGGTCGGCGCCTCCCCGCGACCACCGTGGTCCCAACCGGCACGACGCAGAGCGCCGAGCGCATCGGTACGGATGTCGTCGTCCCAGGAATCGATGTCGGCGGCTCCGAGCATGGTCGTTCTCCGAATCTCCCGGCACAGCGGGAAGACGGGTCGATCGTCACAGCCACGCCGGAGACCCGGCGCGAACGCATGCCATCCCCCGGCGAGCCCGAAAGCCTCGCCCTACCGTCGACGGCGAGCGCGAGGGCCTCGCCATCGCATCTCGCGCGTTCCGGCGCGTGGGACCCGATCCGACATCGGGTTCCCCATGCCTGACTCTGTTGCAGTGCGATGTCAATGTTGCGGCGCGGTCATCAATTGGTCGTGACCTGCGGCTCGAGGGCGCATCCGGAGTCGAATATATGAGAGAACTCTGATATGAGAATGGCGATCCGCTCTGTACCGTCCGGAGACTCGCATGATGTCGTCTCGCTCCGCCGCGCTCGCCCTGTCGACCTTCTTCGCCGCCGCCGTTCCGGCATACGCGGCGCAGACGGTGACCTATGACCAGGTCGCCACGGGGCTGGCCGAGCAGAGCATCGTGTTGGTCGACATCCGCGAGCCCGACGAATTCGTTTCCGGACACGTGCCGGGCGCGATCAACCTGCCGCTGTCGAAGCTGACGCCAGCGGCACTGCCGAAGCCCGAGGGCAAGAAGGTGGTGATCATGTGCCGCTCCGGCAACCGCTCGGGCAAGCTCGCCCAGGTGCTGCCGTCGGTCGGTCGCCCCGACATCGCCGACTATTCGGGATCGATGATCGACTGGACCCGGCGGGGTGGGGCGATCGTCAAGGGGCAGTGATTTCGCCGTCCGCTCGCACGAGAGGGAAAGGCGAAACGGAAGAGGCGGCGCTTCGCGGGAAGCGCCGCCTCAGTCGTTTCGGGGGGCTCGCGCCGAGAGGCCCGGTCTCAGGTGCCGGTGAGGATCTTCGGTACCCGGTTGAGGCGCAGTCGGTAGGCATCCGGCATGCCGGAGCCGAGCAGCGGTCTGAGATAGAGGCGGAAGGCGTCGGTGATGTCGTTGCCGCTGTCGGCGATGAACTCGTCCGGCATGGTGCGGGTCTTGCCGGCGACGGCTTCGAGCGGTGTCAGTTGATAGTCGACCGAATAGAAGCCGGTGCGGTGGATGGTGACCGAGCCGTCGGTCTTGCCCCACATGGCGAACTGCACCGCCTTCTCGCCGACTTCGCGCGCTTCGCGTTGGTCGACGTCGGAGACGCAGCCGATGAAGGAGCGCTGCAGGTATCCGAAGGTGTCGCCGCGGACGCGCTTGATCTTGAGCTTGGCCTTGACCTCCTCGCAGAGCAGATCGGCCAGTGCCCCGGTGCCGGAGAGCTGTACGTTGCCGTGGGCGTCGCGTTCGACCTGTGCCGTCAGCTTGGTCATGATCGGCACGCCGTTCTCGTCGTGAATGCCCTCCGAGACGGCGACGATGCAGCGACCGTACTTCTCGTAGGTCGCCTTCACGTCGGCGAGGAAGCGATCGACGACGAAGGGGCGCTCCGGGATGTAGATGAGGTGCGGGCCGTCATCGGGGAACTTCTTGCCGAGGGCGGAGGCCGCGGTGAGGAAGCCGGCGTGGCGACCCATCACCACCGCGACGTAGACGCCGGGCAACGCGGCGTTGTCGAGGTTCGCCCCCATGAAGGCCTGGGCGACGAAGCGCGCTGCGGAGGGAAAACCGGGGGTGTGGTCGTTGACCATCAGATCGTTGTCGATGGTCTTGGGGATGTGGATGCAGCGCAGGTCGTAGTCGGCCTTCTGCGCTTCTTCGGAGACGATGCGCACCGTGTCGGAACTGTCGTTGCCACCGATGTAATAGAACTGGCTGATCCGGTGAGCGCGCAGGACCTTGAAGATCTCCTGGCAGTATTTCAGATCCGGCTTGTCGCGGGTCGAGCCGAGCCCGGAGGACGGCGTGTTGCCGACCATCTCGAGGTTGTGGCTGGTCTCCTGGGTGAGATCGAGGAACTCCTCGTCGACGATGCCGCGAACGCCGTGATAGGCGCCGTACACCAGTTCGACGTTGGAGAACTTGCGTGCCTCGAGCACGGCGCCGACGAGCGACTGGTTGATGACGGCGGTCGGCCCACCACCCTGGGCCACGAGTACCTTGGTCAAGGTCATGCTGTGTTCGTCTCCCTCGCGAACCGGTGTCGACCACGAACCGGCGGCGAACGAGTGAACACCAAAATCGGCGCGACGACCACTGTACCGCGTGACGCGGTGCCGGCGCCGTGCACGGCCCTCCCGTCACGCCGGAGGTTTCGCGACGGCCGGGCATCCCGCGCTCGGCATCAGACCGAGCGTCGGCGCTTGTCGGTGATGCGGCGGAGGCGCATCCCTGCCCGGCCGGGGCGGCCGAGCAACAGCGGCAGATCGGCGGCGGGCAGCGGCCGGGAGAAGTGCCAGCCCTGGGCGAAATCGCAACCGAGCCGCACCAGTTCGTCGAACTGGGCGCGGGTCTCGACGCCCTCGGCCAGCACCTCGAGCTTGAGGTTGCGGGCGAGCGAGATGATCGCGGCGGCGATCTCCACCGAGGTCGGGTCGTCGGGCATGTCGGCGACGAAGCTGCGGTCGATCTTGAGCTTGTCGATGGGCAGGCGGCGCAGATAGGCGAGCGACGACCAGCCGGTGCCGAAATCGTCGATCGACAGGCGCACGCCCATCTCACGCAGCGCCGTGAGACGGCGCTCGGCCTCGGGCCCCTGATCCATCAGGGCGCCTTCGGTGATCTCGATCTCCAGACACCGGGCCGGGACGCCGGTTTCGGCGAGCGCTTCGGCGATGCGGCGCGGCACGTCGGCGCGTTGGAACTCGCGCGGGCTGAGGTTGACCGCCATGGTGTCGAGGCCGAGGTCGGCGTCGAGCCATTCGCGCATCTGGCGGCAGGCGGTGCGCAGCACCCATTCGCCGATGGCGATGATCAGGCCGGTCTCCTCGGCGATCGGGATGAAGCGGTCGGGCGGGATCAGTCCGTGGATCGGGTCGCGCCAGCGCAACAGCGCCTCGACGCCCCGGATGCGGCCGTCGCGGGTGGAGACCTGCGGCTGATAGTGGAGTTCGAACTCGCCGCGCTCGAGTGCCCGGCGCAGGCCGGCCTCGGTCTCCAGACGGATGGCGGCGGCGGCGGTCAGTACCTCCTCGTAGAAGCGGTGGGTGGCCCGTCCGGCGCCCTTGGCTTCGTAGAGGGCGGTGTCGGCGTGCTGGATCAACTCGTTGGCGACGACGCCGTCGGCCGGGAAGAGCGAGATGCCGATCGAGGTGGAGATGAAGATCTCCTGTCCCTCGGAGAGGACGAAGGGCTGGTTCATCCGTTCGATCAGACGGTGGGCGAGATCGGCGGCGTGGTCATGGCCACCGATGGTGGGCACCAGGCCGACGAACTCGTCACCGCCGAGGCGCGCCAACATCGCTTCGGGCGGCAGCATCTCGCGCAGGCAGCGCGACACCAACCAGAGCAGTTCGTCGCCGGCGGCGTGGCCGAGGCTGTCGTTGACGTTCTTGAAGCGGTCGAGGTCGAGGAACAGTACGGCGCCGGTCACGGCGGTCTCGAGCGCCCGCTCGACGGCGCGGTCGAGCTCCTCGAGCAGCAGGACGCGGTTCGGCAGGTCGGTCAGGGAGTCGTGATGGGCGAGATGGGCGAGGCGCGCCTCCGACTGCTTCAACGGTCCGATGTCGACGAAGGTGCCGACGTAGTTGATGACCCGGCCGCCGTCGTCGCGGACGCTCGAGATCGTCAGCCACTCGGGGTAGATCTCGCCGTTGCGGCGCTTGTTCCAGATCTCGCCCTGCCAGTGGCCGACGCGTTCGATGGTCTTCCACATGTCGACGTAGAAGGTGGCGTCGTGGCGACCCGACCGCAATGTCTGCAGGCTGCCGCCGACGATCTCCTGGCGCGGCCAGCCGGTGATGGTGGTGAAGGCGGGATTGACGTCGATCACCCGACCGGTGGTTTCGGTGATCACCACGCCTTCCTGGGTGTTGGTGAAGACGGCGGCGGCGCGGCGCAGCTCGGCCTCGTCGCGCTTGCGGTCGGTGATGTCGGCGTGGGTGCCGACCATACGCACCGCCCGACCGTCGGCGTCGCGTACGACGAAGCCGCGGGTGAGCACGTGGCGCCAGGTGCCGTCGGTCGTGCGTAGGCGGAACTCGGTCGACAGTGCTTCGGTCCGCCCCTTGAGGACGTCGTGCAGGTGGGCCTCGGCCTGGTCGAGGTCGTCGGGATGGACCCGCTGTTTCCAGACCCGCCAGTCCTCGTTCTCGCCGTCGGCGTCGAAACCGAGGATCTCGCGGCATCGCGGTGAGCGGAAGATGGTGCCGGCGGCGACGTCCCAGTCCCACAGACCGTCGGCGGAGCCGCGGATGGCGAGATCGAAGCGCTCCTCGCTCGCCCGCAGCGCGTTCTCCGCGGTGTGGCGGGCGGAGACGTCTTCGACGACCGCCAGAATATAGGGAACCGCGTCCGCGGCGTCGCGTACCAACGAGGCGGTGATCGCCACCCAGGCGACCGAGCCGTCGCGGCGGCGGATGCGGCGCTCGGAGGTCATGCTCCGGATCTCGCCGGAGACGAGCGTGCGCAGGGACCGTGCCACCGCGATCCGTTCCTCGGAATGGAGGATCTCGGCGATCGGCACCGACATGACGTCTTCGCCGTCGTAGCCGGCGATCTCGGCGAGACGCCGGTTGCAGCGGATCCAACCGCCGTCGAGGGCGAGGTGGGCGATACCGACGGCGGCTTGTTCGAAGGTGGAGCGGAAGCGTTCCTCGGCCGCCTGGGCCCGGTGGCGCTCGCCGATCTCGCGATAGGCGGCGTCGAGGCGCTGGCGCTGCCACGACAGGATCGCGATACCGAGGCCGGCGCCGAGCGCCAGGAGGATCGACAGGCCGGTCCCGAACGCCAGCCCGTTGATCTCGGCGAGGGCTTCGGCTTCGTCGATCTTGGTGACGAGGATCCAACCGGTCGCCGGGATCGTCGCCATGGCGGCGAGGACCCGTTCGCCGCGGTAGTCCATACCGGTGGCCGAGCTGTCGCCGAAGCGGACATGCCGGACGGCGGGCAGATCGACGCGGTCGAGGGGGATGCGGCGGGTGAACGGTGCACCTTTGCCGAGGCGTGTGTCGGTCAGCGGTACGACCGCGTCGCCCTCACGACGGACCATGGCGTTCTCGCCGGTGCGGCTCGGCATCGGCCAGGAGGTGAGGTACGGAAAGAGCCATGTGGCGGCGTCGACGTCGACGACGGCGAATGCGAGAGGGCTTCCCCGCTGCATCCCGAGGTCGAAGATCGGGGCGAGCCAAGCCATGTGGACCGAGCCGTCGGACCGGCGATGGAGATCGAGCAGCGTCACCCGCGTACCCGTCGCGCTGCGGGCGAGAGCGGTATGGAATTCCGGCGCTTCCGAAATGGCCGAAGCGTCGCCGAGGAGCAGGCGTCCCTCGCCGTCGACCAGGGCGACACCGTGATATCCGCGGTTGCCGCGGATCACCGCCAGCGTCTCCTCCAGAGCGTCGGCCTCTTGGGTCGAGCGGGTGTCGAGCCACCGCTCCAGCAGATCGCGGCGTACCGGGTCGCGTGCCAACATCTCGGCGTCGCCGTGGCGTTCCTCGTACCAACGGCCGATGGCGGCGACCTCGAGCCGGGCCAGGCCTTCGAGTTTGCGGAGCGCCTCGGCTTCGATCGTCGAGGACTGGGCGCGATAGGCGACGTGGGCGATCACCAGGACCGACACGACCGCCGCGGCCAGGGCGATGATGGGCGCCGGCGAGGTGGCGGTGCGGCCGGTACGTTCGGTCGTCACGCCGCGCGGCATACGCAACAGCGCCCAGACCAGGAGAAGCGACGTCGCGGCGACGAAGAACAGACCCTTGAAGACCGAGATCTCCATCAGGGTGCGGTGATCGGTGATGTTCGCCAGGATCAGATCGGAGAAGAAGATCCACGCCGACGCGAACAGCGCATAGGCCGCCACCACTCGTATCACGTAGGATCTGCGCGGTTCGACGTTCATTCCGGTCCCGTTCCCACACCGGTCGTGGCCGCGATCTTCGGCCCTGTTCCGACGAGAGATCCGAGTCGAACGCCCGTCGAAGTCGTCCGACGAGTCGTTCCGGCCCGGAGTTCTCTTCGGTTCCTGGGACGAGCCTGCGCCGCCAACCATTACAATTCGCCTAATTCGGCGACGAGACGGGTAAGGAATGTCAGTACTTCCGTAGGGTTTCGCGAGGTTCGGAACGTCATTTCCGAGCAGTTCGTCCTGGCGCAGCCGATGGTCGGATGGAACGGGTGAGGTCGTCCCCAGGTCTCCGGCCGACGACGACTCGCGACTTCGCTCCGCCCGTCGGCGCCGGGAGACGGATACACCCGTGATCTTCCGTCGGATTCGACGGGGGCGGCCGTCACGAACCGGCTCGGGTATCGGTGCCGACGTCACGGCGGCGGGGAGAAAGCGACGGCCCGTGGTCTTTTCATCTTACCAAGCCGACATCGAGGTCATACGATCTCCCGCCGGTCGTCGTCGACGGGCGCCCGCGTCGGCGGGTGCGGTCGCGACGCGGCGGGGCGCGGTAGGTCGGAGGGCAGGACCGTGGAACCGGTGCGGAACCCGAAGTTGGCGGACGCCATCGCCGAACACCTCGAGCAGCTGATCCTGGAGGGGACGCTCCGGCCGGGAGAACGGCTCGCTTCGGAGCGCGAACTCTCGGAGAAGCTCGAGGTGTCGCGGCCGTCGCTGCGCGAGGCGCTCGACAAGCTCGAGGGACGCAAGCTGCTGCGCACCACGCGCGGCGGGACCTACGTCGCCCATTTCATGGCGCCGCTGACCGAGCCACTCGCCACGCTGATGCAGTCGAACGAGCAGGTGATCGTCGACTATCTCGAGTATCGCAGGATGGTGGAGGGGGCGACGGCGCGACTGGCCGCCCGGCGGGCCACCGAGTTCGACCGGCAGGCGATCGCGAGCTGCCTGGAGCGGATGAGGGCGGCCCACACGGACGAGGATCCTACGGCGGAGGCGGAGGCGGACGCCGATCTCCACATGCTGATCTACGAGGCGAGCCACAATCTCGTCGTCCTGCACGTCATGCGCGCGTTTTCGGAGATGCTGCGTGGCGATGTCTTCTACAATCGGCGCCGGCTCTACGTCACTCCGGGGGTGCGCGATCTCCTTCTCGCTCAACACGTGGCGATCGCCGAGGCCGTGCTCGCCGGCGATCCCGATCGGGCGGAGGCGGCGGCGGGCGATCACATCCGCTTCACCGCCGAAACGCTGGCGCGATTGCGCGACGACGAGAAGCGGCTCGATCGGGCGCTGCGCCGCTTCGGCCGCAAGGACATCGTGGCGGGGTGAGCGTGTCCGGCCGGTTCAGCGGGCGAGGGTGGCGAGATCGGCGAGAAGCGCGCGGGTGGCGACCGGCTTGGCGCGGGCGGCGACCGATGCGGCGATCGTCGCGGGCGTGAGGTCGCCGTCGAGGTCGGCGGCGAGGCGGGTGATCGCGACGAGGAAAGCGTCGGCGGTGAGATCCTCGGCGAAGCGGACGCCGGGATTGCCGGCGTAGGCGCCGACGAGGGTCGGCAGCTTCGACAGCACATAGGGACGGCCACAGGCCAGCGTCTCGACGACGATGAAGGGCGAGCCCTCGCCGAAGTGCGAGCACATCAGGCCCATGTGGCACTCGCCGATCGCCGCGGCGAGGCGAGGGGCGTCGAGGAGGCCGGAGCAGACGACATCGCCGGCGAGACCGGCCTCGGCGACGCGGTCGACGTCCTTGCCGAAGTAGCGGAACTCGATCGCCGTGCCGAAGCGGCGGCGGCCCTCGCGGATGATCTCGAAGAGCAGCTTCGGGTTCTTCTGTTCGACGATACGGCCGGCGTAGAAGACGATGATCTTCGTGGTCGCCGGCAGGGGGGTGTGTGCGAAGACGTCGTCGTACCAGGCGTCGACATGGGAGAGGCGCGACCCGAGGCGGGCGACGACACCGGCCGAGAGGCCGCCGTCGTCGCGGCCGACGACCTGCACCCGGTCGGCGACGAAGGGCAGGAAGCGGCAGGCGAGATCGTGGATCAGGCGCTTGCTGCGCTCGCCTTTCCCCGGTCCGGTGCCGTGGATGGTGAAGACCTTGGCGCCGGGGAACATCCAGGCGAAGGCGGCGTACTCGGGGCGCGAGAACTCCAGCACTCGCCGTGGCGCGGCGGTGAGCGCGGCGCGAATGCGGCGGGCGTTCATGATCACCGCGAGGGCGAAGGGGATCCATTTCGGACCGGGGAGTTTCGGCAGGGGGAGGCCGAGGCGGTTCGGCGCCGGTCGCGCCGGCGGCTCGGAGACGAGCAGGGCCTCCTCGCCGGCGGCGGCGATGAGGGTGTCGACGTAGCGCTCGATGCCGCCTTGGGCATCGGTCACGTCGTTCTGGTGAAAGAACATGAACATCGAGCGGTTCCGCCGTCCCGGCGCGGGCCGGGCTCCGGGACCACTCTGGCCGATCGATCTGAAGATCGGGTTGATGGCACGGGGGCGGCGAGGGCGACCGGAGCCGCCCTCGCCGATCCGGGTTCAGGTGTGCAGCGTCTCGCCGTGGAGGGCGAGGTCGAGGCCTTCGCGTTCCTGGTCGGAGGCGACACGCAGGGCGGTCATCAGGCTCGTCACCTTGAGCGCGATCCAGGTGCCGGCGACGCACCAGGCGGTGACCACGCCGACGGCCAGCGCCTGCAGGCCGAACTGGCGCAGGTTGCCCTCGATCAGGCCGGAGACGGCGGTGTCCCCGGTGACGGCGGAGGTGGCGAAGACGCCGGCGAAGAGCGTGCCGATCAGGCCGCCGACGCCATGGACGCCGAAGACGTCGAGGCTGTCGTCGTAGTTCAGGCGATGCTTCAGCTCGGTGCAGCACCAGTAGCAGACGATGCCGCCGACGAGGCCGATGACGAGGCCGGACCAGGGCTCGATGTAGCCGGAGGCCGGGGTGATCATGCCGAGGCCGGCGATGGCGCCGGAGATCATGCCGAGCACCGAGGGCTTGCCGCGCTGCCACCATTCCATCGCGGTCCAGGCGACGGCGCCGGCGCAGGCCGAGAGGTGGGTGGCCATGATCGCCCAGACGGCGCGCGAGCCGGCGCCGAGCGCCGAACCGCCGTTGAAGCCGAACCAGCCGACCCACAGGAGGCCGGTGCCGGTCACCGCCATGGTGAGGTCGAAGGGGGCGAGGTTCTCGCGACCGAAGCCCATGCGGTTGCCGACGACCAGGGCGGCGACCAGACCGGCGACGCCGGCGTTGATGTGGACGACGGTGCCGCCGGCGAAGTCGATGACGCCCATGGCGCTCAGGAAGCCGCCGCCCCACACCCAGTGGGCGGAGGGGACGTAGACCAGGAAGAGCCAGATCACCGAGAAGATCAGGAAGGCGGCGAAGCTCATGCGATCGGCGACCGAACCGCCGACCAGCGCCACGGTGATGACGGCGAAGGTCATCTGATAGGCGAGGAACAGCATCTCCGGAATGGTCTTGGCGAAGGGGCTGACCGTGTCGAGGCGGATGCCGGCGCCGAACAGGCGGGCGGCCGAGCCGATGAGGGCGCCCTCACCGGTGAAGGCCAGTGAATAACCGATGGCGTACCAAAGGATCGACACCACCGCGGTGGCGGCGACCGACTGGGCCATGGTGGCGAGCAGGTTCTTCTTGCGCACCATGCCGGCGTAGAACAGCGCCAGACCCGGCAGGGTCATCATCAGGACGAGGGCGGTGGCGGCGATCATGAAGCCGGTGTCGGCGGCATCGATCGGCGAACCGTCGGCGGCGACCGCGGCTCCGGCGCCGAGGCAGAGGACGAACGTCGCCCCGAGGAGGGACGCGAGACGGGTTGTCATGGGAGATACCGTTGGGTGAGTTGCTGACGACATCGGGCGGACGGGTCGTGGCGACCCGCTCGCGGGATCAGAGCGCGGCTTCGCCGCTCTCGGCGGTGCGAATGCGCATCGCCTGCTCGATCGGCAGGACGAAGATCTTGCCGTCACCGATCTGGCCGGTGTGGGCCGAGTTGCGGATCGCCTCGACGGTGGCGGCGACGCGCTCGTCGGCGACGGCGACTTCGACGCGGACCTTCGGAATGAAGCTCACGACGTACTCGGCGCCGCGATAGATTTCGGCATGGCCCTTCTGGCGGCCGTAGCCCTTCACTTCGGAGATGGTCATGCCGTGGATCTCGAGCGAGGTCAGCGCATCGCGCACCTCGTCGAGTTTGAACGGCTTGATGACGGCGACGACGAGTTTCATGCGAACCCCCGAGACTGCGGAAAAGATGAGCGAATTGGCGTGATCGTCAGCAACTCACGTGCCAATTCTGCTGACAACTCGATCAATGAGCAACTCGTTTACGCATTCGAAACCATCGGCGAGCGCGAAATTCGCCGCTGCTCGAGAGGCGATCAGAATCATGCCGAATTCTCGAGCATGTGCCGCTTCGCGCGGCAGGCGTCGAATCAGGGTGTACCAGCCGCCCGGTGGCGGAATTCGGCGCGCAACAGTGCCGCGGCGACGGTGGCGGCGAGCGCCGGCAGGGCGAGCGCGGCGAGGGCCGCGGCGACCCCGCCGTGGTCGAGGACGAGCGCCACGGCGAAGGGGGCGAGGGCGGAGAACCAGAAGGCCGGCGCGCCGATGCGTCCGGTGATCGCGCCGTAGGAGCGGGGGTCGAACAGCACCAGCGGCACCGAGCCGCGGGCGATGGTGACGAGGCCGTTGCCGGCGCCGCCGCCGATCGAGAAGGCCAGTGCGGCGGCGGTGCTGACCCCGGCGAAGGGAGCGAAGGCGAGCGAGACGGGCAGGGAGAGACAGGCGAAACAGGCGAGGTCGAGGGGGTGCAGGCGGCCCCCGGAGGCGAACTCGGCGAAGCGCGCCGCGGACTGGCCGACGCCGCGCAGGCTCGACACGGCGACGGCGGTGGGCAGGGCGAGGCCGAGGGCGAGCAGCAGCGGAATGAGATGGGCGGCCAGCGCCGAGGCGAGGACGCTGGTCGAGACCGCGACGATGCCGAAGAGGATCGCCGCCGCGCGCCGGTCGTCGGGTTCGGTGGCGAGGGGAGGCGGCAGGGCGTGAACGGGGCCGCGCGCCGCCGCCGGGGTGGCGCGGTCGGCGACGGTCGGGATCGCCAGATGCAGCGGCAGGGTGAGGAGGGCGAAACCGGCGAAGGCGAGGGTCGCGCCACGCCAGCCGAGGCGGGTGGCGAGTGCCTCGCCGACGAACCAGAAGACGGTGGAGGCGAGGCCGCCGGAGAGCGTCACGGTGGTGATGGCGCGGCGGGCGCCGACCGGGTCGATGCGGACGAGGGCGGCGAAGCAGGCGTCGTAGAGCGACATGCGCATGGCGATGCCGAGCACCATCCAGGCGGCGAACCAGTGGACGAGATGATGGGCGGTGGCGAGAGCCACCAGACCGGCGGCGCCGGCGAGCGACCCCACCACCATCACCCGCCGCCCGCCGGCGCGATCGATGGCGCGGCCGATGGCGGGTGAGACGAAGCCCATCACCAGGAGGGCGACGGAGAAACCGCCGTGGACCACCCCGCGCGACCAACCGGTGTCGGCGACGATGCGATCGCCGAAGACGCCTACGGCATAGAAGGTGACACCCCAGCCGATCAACTGGGACAGGGAGAGCGCGGCGACGATGCGGCCGGTGATCATCGCTCCGGCCTTTCGGTCGCCGCAGTGGCGACTCGCCTCACCAGCGGCGATTGCGGACGCAGCGGCCGAACCGATTCATGTGGCGTCCCGGTCCGCAGCGCCAGCCGATCGGCTGCACGTCGGTCGCGGCGGTCACGGCGGGTTTCGCCGGCGAGCGGTTGAGTGCCGAGGCCGGGGTGGCGAGCACCACGAGACCGGCGCAGACGAGAGACGCGGCGAAGAGCGAAACGGACGAACGCTTCATGGTGGATCTCCCCAGGACGGCCGGATGGCCCGGCCACGGTCCACCGTGGCCTGCCGCAGGGTAATACGAAACGATTGAAAGCGACAAGAACCGACCCGCGGACGCGTGGCGACCTCGTCGCAAGGCGGGACGGCGTGCCGGGGTTCATCGCCCCGGGTCCCGAGCCGGCGGGGTGGTGTCGCCGTCTCCGAGAGGGCGTTGCATCAGCACGCTGTCGAGCCAGCGGCCGTGTTTCCAGCCGACCGACCGCAGCAATCCGGCATGGGAGAAGCCGAGGGCAGTGTGCAGGCCGATCGAGGCGGCGTTGCCGCTGTCGCCGATGACCGCCAACATCTGCCGGAAACCGAGGGCGGTGACCTCGTCGATCAGCGCTGCGAGGAGGGCGCGGCCGAGGCCGAGGCCCTTCGCGGCGGGATCGACGTAGACCGAGTTCTCGACGGTGTGGCGATAGGCCGGTCGCGGCCGATAGGCGCCGGCATAGGCATAGCCGAGGACGCATCCGTCGACCTCGGCGACCAGCCACGGCATACCGGCCTCGCGGATCTTCGCCATGCGAGCCGCCATCTCCGTCGCATCCGGCGGGTCGAGTTCGAAGGAGGCGCAACCGTTCAGCACCGCATCGGCGTAGATGGCGCGGATGGCGGGAAGGTCGGTCTCGATGGCGGGGCGGATCAGCGGGGTGCGGGAAGCGGTCATGTCGTCGAGAGCGGCCAGCGGCGGAAGGGACGGGGCGTGCGGTGCACGTCGACCTTGTTGCGCGTCTTCGTGTCATCGATCAAGCTCATGAGAGTTCTACGAGGCAGAAGGAAACCTCATGGATGATCGAGGCGGATCTCGACCGGCTGTTCGCTTTCGCCGCGGTGGCGGAAGCTGCGAGCTTCACGCGTGCGGCCGAGGCGCGGGGCGTCAGCCAGTCGGCGATGAGCCTCAAGGTGAAGCAGCTCGAGCGCGAACTCGGGGTACGGCTGTTCGAACGGGTCGGGCGGCGGGTGAGCCCGACAGCGGCGGGGCGCGAACTCCTCGTCCATGTGGCGACGCTCGAGGCGGCCCATGCCGCGGCGATCGCGGCGGTGAAGCCGCATCGCGACGGTGACGCCGGGCGGGTGGTGATCGGTACAGGAGCGACCGCCTGCCTCCACTTCCTGCCCGGGCCGCTCAGGAGGCTCAGGGCCTCGATGCCGGGGCTCGAGATCATCGTGCGCACCGGTGACACCCGCGACATCCTCGCCGAGGTCGAGGCCAACACCATCGACGTCGGACTGGTGACGTTGCCGGCATCGGGGCGGGCATTGGTGGTCGAGGAGTTGATGGCCGACGAGATGTTGGCGGTGCTACCGGTGGCGGAGCGACCGCCGGAGGGAACGATCGACGCGGTGGCGCTCGCCCGCCATCCGCTGATCCTCTACGAGTCGCATGGCCGCACCCGGCGGATCATCGACGACTGGTTCGCCGCCGGCGGCGTGGTCGCCAAACCAGTGATGGAGCTTTCCTCGGTCGAGACGATCCGCGAACTGGTCGGCGCCGGTCTCGGCGCGGCGATCCTGCCGGGGTTGGCGCTCGGCGCCGACACCGGTCAGGTGGCGGTGCGACGGCTCGACCCGCGGCTCGAACGGCGCCTCGGCCTCGTCCTGCGGCGTGACAAATCGCTCGATCCGGCGCTGCGGGCGGTGACGGCGGCGATGCGTCGGCAGGCGGCGGAGCGGCGGTGAGATTTCGGTCGAACGATGCCGTGGGCGTCGATCCGGTCGACCGGCGGGTCGCGTGACGTGTCGGGCGGGGGCCACGCGATGACCTCGGTACTTCCTGCGAGAGCCGGCCTCCACCCGTCGACGAGCATCGGATTCGCGGCTCGTGAGGCCACCGTGCGGCTTGTGCGGGGCGCCCGAGGGTGGTACCCATAAGCTGGTAGACTAGTCGACCAGAAAATCGCGGTGCGTTCCGAGGATGGCGATCCGCAAGGGCGAAGCGGGGACGGCACGTCCGACGCCGGGACCTGGAAACGGCCGCCGGAAGCCGCCGACCGGTCACCGGGCGGAGCGGCGACGCCCGCCGGTGAGCGCCGGCATCACCACAGGAGCGGCGAGCGCGCCGGCGGTGGCGCGCCGGCATTCGACAGGAGTGTCCGATGGAACAGACGTGGCGTTGGTTCGGTCCGAACGACACCGTTCCCCTCTCCCACATCACCCAGGCCGGAGCGACCGGTGTGGTCACGGCGCTGCACGACATCCCCTACGGCGTGGTGTGGAGCCGCGAGGCGATCGAGGAGCGCAAGCGCCTGATCGCCGCCGACCCGTCGTTGGGGCTCAGATGGAGCGTGGTCGAGAGCCTTCCGGTTCACGAGCGGATCAAGCTCGGCGAGGGTGATCTGACGGAGCTCTTCGAGAACTACCGGATCTCGATGCGCAACCTCGCCGAGGCCGGGGTCCACACCATCTGCTACAACTTCATGCCGGTGCTCGACTGGACCCGCACCGAACTGCACCACCGGCTCGCCGGCGGCGGCACGTCGTTGCGCTTCAACGCCCATGAGTTCGCCGCCTTCGACATCTTCATGCTGGAACGTCCCGGCGCGGCGGAAGAGCACGGGCCGGAGATGGTGGAGAAGGCGCGCGCCTGGTTCGCGACGACGACCGAGGCGGAGCGGGCGGAACTGCTCGCCAACATCATGGCGGGCCTGCCCGGCGCCTACGACCGCTACGACATCCCGGAACTGCGCAAGCAGCTCGCCCGCTATCACGGCATCGACCGGGCGAAGCTCCGCGAGAACCTCGTCCGCTTCCTGGAGGAGGTCATTCCGACGGCGGAGGAGGTCGGCATCAAGATGGCGATCCATCCCGACGATCCGCCGCGCGATCTGATGGGGCTGCCGCGCGTCGTCTCCTCGGCCGAGGACATCGAGTACATCCTCTCGGCGGTGCCGTCGCCGGCGAACGGGCTGACGCTGTGTGCCGGCTCGCTCGGTGCCGGCGCCCAGAACGACGTGCCGGCGATCGCCCGACGTTTCGCGCCGCGCGTCCACTTCACCCATCTCCGAAACGTCGCCAAGGAGCCGGACGGGTCGTTCATGGAGGCCGACCATCTCGGCGGCGACACGAACATGGTCGATCTGGTCACCGCGTTGCTCGAGGAGCAGGCGCGGCGCAAGGCCTCCGGCGCCGCCGACTGGCGCATCCCGATGCGGCCGGACCACGGCCACGAACTGATGGACGACGTCGGCCGCGGCTCGCATCCCGGCTACAGCGGCGTCGGCCGGATGAAGGGCCTCGCCGAACTGCGCGGCGTCATGCACGCGGTGTCGGCGATCAAGGGGTTGCCGTTGTGAACGGCGCGGCGGCGAGCGCGAACCCGCCGCCGCCGGTGTCGCGTCACTTCGCCTTGCCGAAATAGGCGGCGAAGTACTGTTGCGTCTTCGAAGTCTGGTCGGCGGCGAGCAGGTTCGCCTTCTTCAGCTCGTCCAGGATGTCGGCATACATCTTGTCCGACGCGGCGCGGTTGGCGACGTTGCCGGTGAAGGCGAGTTCGACCAGATATCTGTCGGTCGGTGGGAAGAACCACACCGCCACCCCCGCCTCGAGGCCGGCTTTGGTCAGATCCGCCGCCGACGCGTGTTTCAGCTTGACGTCGGCCGAATACATCGCCGCGACCCCGGGGATCTCGACCTTCGGCACGGCGGCGATCGCCGGGCTGATCTGGTGCATCAGTACGGGGCATTTGGCGCCCATGAATTCCCACAGCTTCGCCGGCGTCCAGGCGGCGGGCTTCACGTCGAACTCCTCGTCCTTGAACCTGATGTCGGAGGAGATCGAGTAGTCGGGGGTGCCGAACCAGTCCATCTCGTACTTCTTGGACGAGCAGGGGGCGAGGTCGAGGAGCACGTCGGGCGAACTCGCCCGCGCCTTGACGGTGATCTGGCCCTGACGGACACGGACGATGAGGTTCTTCTTCTCCAGCCCTTGGGCGCCGTCGTCGACGTAGATTCCGGGCTTGGGTTTCTTCAGCGCTCCGACCTCGGCGACCGCGGCGAGCGGCTTCACCACCGCGGTTTCGTAGGCGGTGGCGAGGTCGGCCTCCTTCATCGCCGGCACGGCGATCATGAAGTGGTACTCGACGGTCTGGTCGGGCCGCGCGAATTCGGCGGCGAGGGACTTGGCCGGCGCGGCGGCGGGGGCCGCCTGGGCGAGGACGGTGGTCGAACCGCCGGCGAGCACGGTGGTGGCGACCAGCGCGGTGACGAGAGCGGAGGTGGCGGTACGCATGGCATGACCCTCCTTCGAGGTTCGGTGGGCGGGCCGGGGCGCCCCGGTGCGCGGCGACGATCGGGTGTCGTCGGGACGCGGGGTCATGGTCGGTCCTGTGGTGTCGGGACCGCCGTGAGCCGGGGCTCGTCGCCGAGGCCGAGCAGTTCGGGCAGGGCCTCGCGATAGCGGCGGTGGTGGTTGCGATAGAAGGCGAGGGCCGCCTTCGACGGCATGGCGAAGGCATCGCCGGCGACGAGGAGCGCGATGTCGTCTTCGCGCGTCAGCAGGTTCTGCGCCTCGAGCACGAAGCGGCGGTCTTCCGGTTGCAGGCGGCGCGCGTAGAGACGGAGCGACTGCGGTGCCAGCGGTTGGCGGAAGTGGAAGTACATGAGATCGAGGCAGTGGATGGCGATCTCCTCGGCGATACGCCGCACTTCGGGTCCTTCCGATCCGAGAAGTTCGGCCGGCCGGCGCAGCAGGTCGCTGCTGCTCTCCTGCGGGAAGCGCAGTTCCAGGGCCGCCTGCCGATCGAACAGTGCCGACATCACCTCGCCGATCTCGCGCAGGCGCAGGCGTGCCGTCGCCTGACGATCGAAGTGGCCTTCGATGATCGCCGCCGCCGTGTCCGAGGCGGTCTTGGCGACGAGGGTCGAGGCGGCGGTGAGCCAGGCTCCGGCGTTCGGTACCTCGGCAGCGGAGAGGATCCACCACAGGATGGCGTTGTAGAGTACCGCCACCGGTGCCGCCGACAGTGAGCGACCGAGATTGGCGAAGGCGCCGGCGCGTGGCAGACCGCGGTAGAGATTGTGGCTCATCAGATAGATGCCGTTGACCGCGGCGATCACCAGGAACACCACCACCGGATCGGTCGCCGCCGTCAGCCCCAGCCCCTTCTGCAACAGGAGGAAGCGGACGCCGAGCTCGAGCAGCGGCACCGAGAAGCCGGTGTAGAACAGCGATTCCGACAGCCTCGTCCAGCTTACGTAGTCCTTCCAGGTCAGATCCGAATAGCTCCTGAGGCCCCCACCGGCGATCACCGCCTGGGCGATGTTGCGGCTGCCGGTGATCAGGAACCACAGCGGCGCACCCCACAGGGCGAGGAAGCCGGTCTGGGTGGCGCGGAAGGCGAGGAAGGCGGGGACGAAGCCGGCGAGGACGAAGGCGAGGTTGACCAACAGGGTGTTGAGATAACGTCCCTGGGGGCCGTGCCGGGTGCCGCCGCCGGTCGCGGCGAGGAGGCGGTTGCCGGGGAAGGCGCCGACGCCGCCCAGCGGTAGGACGTTGCCGGGCGAGACGATCTCCAGACTGTCGAGCGGTGCCGTCCATTCCCGCTTCTCGACCGAGAACAGGGCGACGAGGCGGAACCACCAGTAGGCGATCCAGGCGAGGTTCGGATGGTGGGTGAGGGCGGCGCGAGCGGCGATCGCCCGATCGGCGCGACGTTCCACCGTCTCCACCAGCGCATAGCGCAAGGGCAGCGGGGCATGATCGCCGTTGTGCTGCACGCCGCGTTGCTCGCCGACCGGCAGGGTGTCGACGATGACGAAGCCCATGCCGTGCTGGCCGCCCCAGTCGGAACGGCCGGAACTGTCGCTGCCGACGAAGGCGGAGAGCGGGTGCTTGACGTAATGGTCGGTGAGGTCGCGCATCTCGCCGAGAAGCTCGGTGAGGCAGTCGACGTCCTCGGCCGCTTCCGGTGGCGTCGCGGCGAGGGTGGCGGCGACGAGACGCTTGAAGCGGGCGGGATTGCCGGAATTGACGATCGCCCGCAGTTCGTTCATCGCCTCGAGCCGCGGCAGTTGCTCGGGGCGGAAGGTGCGCAGTTCGAAGAGCTCGAGGTGGGTGATGCGCCCGCGCCCGAGATGCAGCAACTGCAGGACCTGCGACGGCGTCAGATTGCGGGCGTCGATCGAGGCGCGGTAATCGCTGGCCGCCTCGTCGAGCCGTTCGAGGAGTTCGGCCGGGCTCTCCACGGCGAGCCGCGGCACGGCGCGCAGGAGGTGGGCTTCGCCGGCGGCGATCGCCGCGGTCAGCCAGTCGTCGAGGACGGTCGCCGGCGAGAACTGCTCCATCGCCGCGAGCCGCACCCGATACCGTGCGGCCGCCACCGGATCATCGTCCGGCGGCGGGCTCGAGAGCCGCGGCCAATCGGCCCGCATCGCGGCGACGGTGCGGCGATGGATGCAGTCGGCCAGATGCGCCCAGGAGGGTGAGGCGCTTCCGACCAGGGCGTCGAACTCGCTCGGTTCGAGTTCGGGGACGGAGAGGTCGAAACGGCGATCGAGTTCGAGCCGGTAGCCGGTGTTGTAGTCGGCGACGAGCACCGAGAAGAGGGCGTTGCGTGCCGCGTCGATCTCGCGGCCTTCGGCGGTCAGCGCCCGCATCGGCGCGGTGTCGAGGAATTCGGTGAAGCCGCGCGGGCCGAAGAAGCCGCGCGGTGTCCACACGATGGTGACCCGGGTGCCGCGGAAGCGGCGATGGAAGCGGATGCCGATGCGGATGGTGACGTCCATGATCTCGGCCGCGGCGATCAGTTCTTCTGCCGCCGCCGGCGGGGCGTAGTCGTCGTAGATCACCTTGAGGGTGCGGATGCCCTTGAGCCAGGCGTCCATGATCAGGTGGGTCGGCGACTTGCGACCGGAGGAGTGGGAATCGTGGACGTGGTAGTCGAAGGAACGCTGGTTCCACGCCTCCGGCATCTCGATCAGGTTGTGGCGATGGAGGATGTCGCGGGCGATGCGCGGCCGTCCGCTCGCCGCCTTGTTGAAATCGTGGGCGAGGCGCAGTTGTTCCTCGATGTCGCCGCGGGCCCTGAGGATCTCCTTCATCAGTTGAACGAGGGCGCGGGCGGTGTTGAGGCGGAAGGGGGTGCGGGCGGAGGAGAAGGCCTCGCCCTTAAGCGCGCGTAGCGCGTCGAGGCGCTCCTGGGCGGTCGACGGCGCGGTGTCGTCGATGAGACCCATCACCGCCCAGGCGACCCGGAGCGCCTTGGGGTAGCCCAGTTCGGACAGGCCGTCGGGATGGAAGGTGCTCGGGCGCAGCGGAACGCCGCCGGTCCCGCGCGCGGCACTGCGCGACAGGTGGCGATCGATCAGGGCGACCAGATCATGGTCACGTCGGTCGAAGTAGAGGCCGGCCATGGCGAACTCGAAATGCGAGCCCGAGGTCGCCCGGTTCTCGGCCGGTCGACCTCGGGAAGCGAACGGGATCGGGCACCGTGGCGCCCGCGCCCCATCATGGGCTCACCACAGGCGGCTGGCGAAGCCCATCAGCGGCATGACGTACTGCGTCCACAGGATCAGCACGCCCCACACCAGCACGAGTTGCGTGAAGCCGAACTTGAACGACTCACCGTTGGAATAGTGGTCGGTCAGGTAGGAGATGTTGGCCGGCTTCGAGTTGAAGTACAGCACGTAGACCTGGTTGATCATGAAGGCCATGGGCAGGCAGAAACCGACGATGTCCCAGCCGAATTTCCGGGCCACGGCGATCATGATGGGGAACATGATGATGGTGCGGGCGGTCTTGCTCTCGCTGATGAGGGTGGTGAAGCCGAACAGACCGGAGAGAACGGCGAAGACCAGGAGCTTCATCCCCGGTGCGTTGCCGTCGATCTTCCAGGCGTCGAGCATCGAGTGGATCCACAGGCCGACGATGTCGGACTTCTCCACCACGCCGCCGAGCACGTAGGCACCCCACGAGAACATCAGCATGTGCCAGGGGATGTCGGCGTCGTTCCACTTGATGACGCCGAGTCGCGGCAGGCCCATCACCGACGGCATGAACACCACGCAGGCGCCGCCGAGGGCGACGACCTCGGCCTTCATGCCGGTGAGATCGCCGGTCGCCCAAAGGCCGAGCACGGTCAGGAAGACGATCGCCGCCTTGATCTCGTCGATCGCGATCGGGCCGAGCGCACGATATTCCTCCTCGAGCCGGTCGAAACCGCCCTCGAGCTTCGGGGTCGCCTCTTCCTTGGAGATCGGGAAGATGAAGCGCGTGCCGGTCCACCAGGCGATGGCGCACTGAACGACGGCGAGCGGCAGCAGGGCGAGCAGCCAACGGTCGTAGGTGACCGGGGCGCCGGCCTTCTCCATCAGCGACACGGCGACGAGGTTGGCCGCCGAGCCGGTCATGAAGGCGCTGGCCGAGACGTTGTTGGCGAGCAGGTTCTGCAGAACCATGTTGCGGCCGACGTTGTTGCGGGCCGCGCCGCCGGTGGCGCCGTAGATCGCCGAGATCACCATGAACAGCGGCAACAGCAGCGCGGTCTTGGCCGAGGTGGCCGAGATGAAGGCGCCGAACAGCAGATTGAGGATGATGAAGCTCCACAGCAACAGACTGAGGTTGCCCTTCATCCGGAGCACCAGCCACAGCGACACGCGTTTGGCGAGGCCGGTCGCGACCAGGGCCGAGGCGAGGATGAAGCTGGCGATGTTGAGCACCATCACCGGTTCGCCGAGCATGGCGAAGGCGTCGCGCATCTTCATCGAGCCGGTGGCGATCGCCACGACGATGACGATGAACGAGGTGAGGTAGTTGGGGATGGTCTCGGTGATCCACAGGATCAGCGAAGCGACGAAGATGCCCAGCGCGCTGTAGGCGAGCTGCGGCACTTTCTGCGCCTCGAACAGCTCGATGCGACCGCACCAGCGCAGATGGAAGAAGAAGAACAACGCGATGGCGATCGGGAAGCCGTAGACCTTGAGCGTCGCCATGATCCGGCCGGGCCGGATGTCCTTGAACTTCTCCAGCGAGTAGTTGCGCAAGTCGAGGGGATCGAAGGGTTGGGCGGGTGTCGTCGACATGGGGATCGGTCCCTCCTTCCGTCGTCGCCGTGCCGGCTGCGATGATCGCGGACCCGAGCCGGATCGCGCGCCGGCATGCATCGCTCGGCTCACAGGCCGACGACGCGTTTGGCAGCCTTCAGATAGTTGGTGTTGTCCATGCCGGAGAGGCCGAGGGCGGTGACCGCCCGCTCCAGTCCGGCGTGGTCCTCACTCTCGCAACAGGCGCTCTCGACGAGGGCGCCGTTGAACATGACTTCGGCGAACTCGCAGGTCACGCCGCCGACGGAGAAGCCGTGGCGGACCTTCTCCACCGTCACCGGTACGAGGTCGGGATGGGCGCGGGCCAGGGCGAGGAACTCGTCGTAGCCGTAGCTCTCCGCCGCGAGCGGCATCTCGACCTTCAGGGCGGCGAGGATCGCCGCGAGCTCGTCCTTCTTCACCGGGAAGCGGAACTTGCCGCGTGGCTGGAAGATCTCGTAACCCTGCGGCGTCACGCCGACCCGCACCTTGATGTCGAGCAACCCGTCGCGCACCTTGACGTTGGCCTCGTCGGTGTGGCGCGACAGAAAATAGGTCTCGGCCGGCATGTGGCGGACCTGCTGCAACTGCGCCGCGGCCTCCCACATCTTCGCCTCGACGAGGTCGACGATGCCGTGGCCGAAGACGCGGAACTCGGCGCGGGGGGCGATCTTCGCGGCCTCGGCGGCGGTGGTGGCGGCATATCCGGTCGGTCGGTCGTTCATGGTGACCCACCCTCCGTCACTTCGCCCAGGTCGAATAGGGATGGGCGATGAGGTTGTTGTTGAAGTAGCGGGGGTCGTGGCCGACCTCCTCGCCGATCCAGTCGGGTTTCTCGAAGACCTCGTCCTCGCTCATCAGTTCGACCTCGGCGACGATCAGGCCGCGGTTGGCGCCGAAGAATTCGTCGACCTCCCAGACATGCGGGCCGACGGGGATGCGATGGCGCTTCTTCTCGATGATCGGTTGCTCGGCGAGGCCGTCGAGCATGGCGTCGCAGTCGGCGACCGGGATCTCGTATTCGTATTCGACTCTGGTCGAGCCGACGGTGAGGCCTTTGACGGTCAGGAAAGCGCGGTCGCCGACGGTGCGGATGCGCACCGTGCGTTCCTTGACACTGTTGAGGTAACCCTGCCGATAGAGCGTCCCTTCGGCGAGGCGGCGCCAGTCGTCGCCGCGTACCAGGAACTTGCGTTCGATTTCCTTGGCCATGATCTCTCCTTCGCGATGCGGCCGACGGCCGATGCCCGGAGCGGCGAAAGGGCGGGGGAGGAACACGATCCTCCCACCGGATGATGATAGGTCCACTCGTTCAGAAGAACAAATTATATTGCTTTATCATATTCATAAGTATTTACTTATGATGCTTCGACCGAAGCGGCGCTGGCCCGAGGCCACCATGAATCCCAATCTGCTCCACACTTTCCTGATCGTCGCCGAGACCGGTTCGTTCACCCGTGCGGCGCGCGAGACCTTCGTCACCCAGCCGGCGGTCAGCCAGCACATCCGGGCGCTCGAGGAGCGCCTCGGATCGCGCCTGTTCGTGCGCGCCGGGCAGCGGATCCATCTGACGCCGGAAGGGGAGGAACTGCGTCGCCACGCGCGCGCCGCGATCAAGGCGCTGGAGGAGGCGGAGCTGGCGTTGACCGCGATGAACGCGCTCGAACGTGGGCGGATGCGTATCGCCGCGACCATGTTCATGGCCTATCTGCTGCCGCCGGCGCTGATGGAGTTCAAACGCCGTCATCCCCGCGTCCAGGTCGAGGTGCGCTTCCACAACTCGGCCGAGGTCATCCGCCAGGTCGAGGACGGGTCGGTCGACTTCGGCTTCGCCGGCGGGCTCGCCGACCCGTCCTCGGCGTTGCGGGTGACGCCGGTCCACACCGAGCGCCTCGCCCTGGTCGCGCCGCCCGATCATCCGCTGGTCGGTCGTGGCCCGCTGGAGCCGGCGGATCTGGCGCCGCACATGTTGGCGATCCGCGAACGCGGCACCTATACGCGTCGCCGGGTGGAGGAATGGTTCGGCGACATGGCGCTGCCCTTGTCTCTGGTCGAGGTCGGGCGCATCGAGGCGGCGATCCAACTGGCGCTTTCCGGATGTCTCACCTTCGTGCCGGCGGGTGCGATCCGCCCCGCCGCGCAGGGCGACCGTCTGGTGGTACTGCCGACCCGCGGCCTCGTCTCGGAGCTCGACTACGACCTCTACCTCTTCGGCGACACGCTGCCGAGCGTCGCCTCGCGGGTCTTCCTGGAACTGCTCGCCGAACTGCCGGTGCTCTCCGGCGCTGCGGCGCTACGCGACCTCCTGGCCGCCCACCGCGCCGCCTCGCCGGGCCGCGGTGGACGCGTGGGTCGAGACACGCGAAGCGACGACGGAGGCTCGCCGGCGCGCGACGACGGGTGAAGCGGAGATGAGCGGGAGGGAAAGTGGTGCCTGGGGCCGGAATCGAACCAGCGACACGCGGATTTTCAATCCGCTGCTCTACCAACTGAGCTACCCAGGCGACCGGGCGGGACGAGCGGGCGCGTGCCCGTTTCCCGAAGGTGGGCGGTTTATAGTCGGAGAGTTCGGGGCTGTCCAGAGGGGTTTCGCGATCCCGCGACGGAAACCCCGGATGTGGGGCAAGCCCATGGGTCGGCGCGCGAATTCACGTCGGTGACGGTGAATTGCGCGGCACGGAGCGACGGGGGGTGGAAAATTCGGCAGTGCGGATCGTCGGTGGGCGACGCGGCCACGGATGCGCGCGGCGCGTTCCGAGGTGCGGACCCGCGGATCCGTCGGACCCGTTCCGCGCCGCGACCCGGCGGGTCGTCTCCGCCGGTGGCTCCGCCTCACGCTTCGCCGCTCTCCTCGCCACCGTCCTCCTCGACCACCGGGACGGCATAGGCGCCGGTCAGCCAGCGGTGGAGGTCGACCTCGCGGCAGCGCGGTGAGCAGAAGGGGCGGGCGGCGGCGGTCGCCGGCTTGCCGCAGATCGGGCAGGGTTTCGCCGGGATGGGGGTGCCGTCGGTCTTCGGACGCGGATCGGGGCGTGTGCGGCTCGCCATGTCAGACGACCGGGACGAGCGGCGTCGTCCAGCCGACGCGGACGGGATAGCCGGCGCCGTCGAGCAGGGCGAGGGTCTCGGCCAGCGGCAGGCCGACGACCGACGGATAGGAGCCGATCAGCTTGACCACGAAGCCGCCTGCGAAGCCCTGCACGGCGTAGCCGCCGGCCTTGCCGCGCCATTCGTCGGAGGCGATGTAGGCGGTGATCTCGGCCGCCGACAGGCGCTTGAAGCGCAATCTGGTCTCGACCAGACGGGTCTTGATGGTGCCGGCGGGGGTGACGAGGCCGATGGCGGTCCACACCCGGTGGGAGCGGCCGGAGAGCAGGCGCAGGCAGCTCTCGGCGTCGGCGACGGTCTCCGCCTTGGGCAGGATGCGGCGGCCGACGGCGACGACCGTGTCGGCGGCGAGGATGAAGGCGCCGGTCCAGTCGGGCTCGCGCCGCGACCATGCGAGGGCCGCCTCCGCCTTGTCCCTGGCGAGGCGCAGGGCGAGCTGGCGCGGCAATTCGGCCTTGAGCGGCGTCTCGTCGACGTCGGTCGGATGGAGATGATCGGGATCGATACCGACCTGGGCGAGCAGTCCCAACCGGCGTGGCGAGGCGGAGGCCAGCACGAGCTTGGGACGGGCATCGGTCATGGATCGGGCTCTCGGGGTGGGTCGGTTCGGGCGCGAAGCTAACGGATCGAGGGGCGAAAGGAAACCCGCGGTCGCCCGGTGGTCAATGCCCGCTGCTCGGGGTCCAGTCGAGGCGGGCCTTGATGCGGCGGGCGAGATTGTCGCGGACCTGGCGGTAGACGTCCATGATCTGGTCGCGCGAGCCGGTGGCGAGCTGGGGATCCGGGGTCGGCCAATATTCGACGTCGGCGGCCATCGTCCGGGTCCAGTCGAGCGCCTTGTGGTGGGCTTCGGGGGCGAGGGTGATGATCAGATCGAAGTTGCCGTCCTCGATCTCCTCGATGGTGCGGGGGCGGTGCCGCGAGATGTCGACGCCGAGTTCCTCCATCGCCTTGACCGAGAAGGGATCGAGTTCGCCTTTGCGGACGCCGGCCGACTGGACGTAGACGACCTTGCCGAAGAAGAGCCGGGCGATGGCCTCCGCCATCGGCGAGCGGACGGCGTTGAGGCCGCAGACGAAGAGGACGGAGCTCGGACGCGTCCGATCCACCGGCGTCACCCTTTCCAGTGCAACGAGCAGATCAGGGTGAACAGGCGGCGGGCGGTGTCGAAGTCGATCTCGACCTTGTCGGCGAGACGGTCGATCAGCACCTGCGAGCCTTCGTTGTGGAGGCCGCGGCGACCCATGTCGATCGCTTCGATCTGCGACGGCGTGGCGGTGCGGATGGCGGCGAAGTAGCTCTCGCAGACGAAGAAGTAGTCCTTGACGATGCGCCGGAACGGCGTCAGCGACAGAAGATGCGCCGCGATCGGGGCGCCGGCCTCGTCGCGGATGTCGAAGGCGAGGCGGTTCTCGACCATGGCGATCGACAGCCGATAGGGGCCGCCGTCGTGGCCGGCGGGGGCGAAATGGTTCTCCTCGATGAGGTCCCAGATCGCCACGGCGCGCTCGTGCTCGACGTCGGCGGTGGAGCGGGCGATCGAGGCTTCGTCCAGCTTGACGTCGACGAGGCGTGTGCGCGGCTTCTCTCTGGTCTGCGGTGAGCCCATGGTCGGCGGATGCCCTCCCGGGCCTTCGGTTGGCGGAGGCGCACGCGCCTCACGGGGTCAGAGGTTGAGACGGATCGACACCGAGCGGCCGTGAGCGTCGAGGCCTTCGGACTTCGCCAGGAGCATCGCCGCCGGGCCGAGGGCGCGCAAGCCCTCGGCGTCGAGTTGCAGGATCGACGTTCGTTTGACGAAGTCGAGCACCGACAGGCCGGAGGAGAAACGCGCCGAGCGGGCGGTGGGCAGCACGTGGTTCGAACCGCCGACGTAGTCGCCGATCGCTTCGGGCGTGTGGTGGCCGAGGAAGAGGGCACCGGCGTTGCGCACCTTGGCGGCGAGAGGCGCAGGATCGTCGAGGGCGATCTCCAGGTGCTCGGCGGCGATGCGGTCGGCGAGGGGGACGGCCTCGTCGAGGTCGCGCACCAGGATGACGGCGCCGTAGTCGCGCCAGCTCGCCCGGGCGGTGTCGCCGCGCGAGAGGGTGGCGAGCTGTTTCTCGACCGCGACTTCGACGGCGTCGGCGAGAGCGACACTGTCGGTGATCAGGATCGACTGGGCGGCGACGTCGTGTTCGGCCTGGGCGAGCAGGTCGGCGGCGAGCCAGTCGGGATCGTTCCTGCCATCGGCGAGGATCAGCACCTCGGAGGGGCCGGCGATCATGTCGATGCCGACCTTGCCGAAGACACGGCGCTTGGCGGCGGCGACGAAGGCGTTGCCGGGGCCGACGATCTTGGCGACCGGGGCGATCGAGGCGGTGCCGTAGGCGAGTGCCGCCACCGCCTGGGCGCCCCCGACCTTCCAGATCTCGTCGACGCCGGCGAGGTCGGCGGCGGCGAGCACCAGCGGACCGAGTCTACCGTCGGGGCAGGGCACGACCATCACCAGACGATCGACGCCGGCGACCTTGGCCGGCACGGCGTTCATCAGCACCGAGGAGGGATAGCTGGCGGTGCCGCCCGGCACGTAGAGGCCGACGGACTCGAGCGCCGTCCACTTGGAGCCGAGGGTGACGCCGAGGGCGTCGGTGTAGACGTCGTCCTTCGGCATCTGGCGGGCGTGGTGGGAGCGAATGCGATCGCGGGCGAGTTCGAGCGCGGCGAAGGTCTCGGGATCGACGGCGGCCCTGGCGGCGGCGATCTCGTCCGTCGTGACGCGCAGGCCGGTCGAGCGCAGGTCGACGCGGTCGAACTTGTGGGTCAGGTCGTAGAGGGCCTCGTCGCCGCGGGCGCGAACGTCGGCGATGATCTCGGCGACGGCGCGATCGACGTCCTCGGAGACCTCGCGCTTCATGTCGAGGAGATCGGCGAAGCGACGCTCGAAGTCCGGATCACGATTGTCGAGACGGATGGCCAAGGGGGTCCTCGGAAGTCGGCGCTCTGGGCGCGGAAAAGTCGGGGAGACTGGTAACCGATCGCGACCGGCGGGGCAATGTCGCGATGGCGGGCGAGGCGAGGGACGCGACGGTGCGACGTGCGGCGCATGGAGCGGCGGCGAGATGTGCCGGCGGCGTCCGAAATCGACGGGAGGTCGGTGGCGCGGTCCGGGGGCGCGCGCCCCTATCCCGACCGGGGCACGTCGTTTCGTTCGATGCACCCGGCGATTCCGGATCCCCGGTTCCTCACGCCCCGAGATGCTTCGGGCAATTCTCGGTCGACCAGGCGGTGCCGAGGTCGCAGAGACCCGCCTCGAGGCATTCGACCTCGATCCTGAGCACGCCGCCGCCGGCGAAGATCGCCTCGACGACGCCGGAGGGCGCGTCGGTCTGGGTGAAGCGCAGGGTGAGGAGTTCGAGCACGGTGTCGGGGCGGTCGCGGGGGATGCGATGGGCCCGAACGCGGGTGACGCGATCGAAGCGCAGGGCGGCGCGATGACGTTCGAAGGCGCGGCGGCTCTTCTCGCCGGCGCTCTCCCAGACGAAGCGGTTGACGGCGAGGACGAGGCGCTTCTCGTCGGCGCGCCAGTGGATGTCACCGACCTTGAGGACCGCGTCCTGGAGGTGGGCGGAGACGATGTCGAGATCTTCGGCGTCGAGAGCGAGCAGTTTCAGGTCGGTCATGGCGCTTTCCGGGAGGTCGCGGATCGGCAGGGGCCGGCTTCTTCCCAGATAGGAAGCCGAGCCCCGTGTCACAACCGGAAAACTCCCGATCCGACGCGATCGTTCGATGTCGGCGGTTCAGCGCATGCCTTCGCCGGAGATGCGCTCGACCACCGCGCCGCAGCGCGACAGTTTCTCCTCGAGCCGCTCGAATCCGCGGTCGAGGTGGTAGACGCGCGAGACGGTGGTCTCGCCCTCGGCGACGAGGCCGGCGATCACCAACGACACCGAGGCTCTGAGGTCGGTCGCCATGACCGGAGCGCCGACGAGCCGCGGTACGCCGGTGACGGTGGCGGTGCGGCCGTCGATGGCGATGTGGGCGCCGAGGCGGGCGAGTTCGGCGACGTGCATGAACCGGTTCTCGAAGATCGTCTCGGTGATGCGCGAGGTTCCGTTCGCTCGGCTCATCAGCGCCATGAACTGGGCCTGGAGGTCGGTCGGGAAGCCGGGATAGGGCTCGGTGACGACATCGACGGGGCGGATCGGTGCCGCCGGGTCGCGGGCGACGCGCAGGCCGTCGGCGGTCTCTTCGATGGTGGTGCCGGTGGCGGCGAGCACGTCGAGGCCGGCGCGCAGCAGGTCGCCGGAGGTGTGGGTCAGGGTGACGTCGCCGCCGGTCATGGCGACGGCCATCGCATAGGTGCCGGTCTCGATACGGTCGGGCATCACCCGGTGGGTGGCGCCGTGCAGGCGGTCGACGCCCTGGATGCGGATCACCGAGGTGCCGGCGCCCTCGATCTTCGCCCCCATGGCGACGAGGCAGGCGGCGAGGTCGACGACCTCGGGTTCGCGGGCGGCGTTCTCCAGAACGGTCTCGCCCTTGGCCAGGGTGGCGGCCATCATCAGGGTGTGGGTGGCGCCGACCGAGACCTTGGGGAAGACGTAGCGGGCGCCGCGCAGCCCGCCGGGGGCTTCCGCCATGGCATAGCCGGCGACGATGTCGATCCTGGCCCCGAGCGCTTCGAGGCCGGCGATGAACAGGTCGACCGGGCGGGTGCCGATGGCGCAGCCGCCGGGCAGCGACACCTGGGCGCGATGGCAACGGGCGAGCAGCGGACCGATCACCCAGAACGAGGCCCGCATCTGGCTGACCAGCTCGTAGGGCGCGCGGGTGTCGACGATCTCGCGGGCGGTGAGGCCGATGGTCTGACCGGCGAGGTGGTCCTCGCCCGGGCGCTTGCCGTTCAGCGAATAGTCGGCGCCGTGGTTCGACAGGATCCGCGTGAGCAGCGAGACGTCGCGCAGGCGCGGCATGTTCTCGAGGGTGAGGCGCTCGTCGGTGAGCAGCGAGGCGATGATCAGCGGCAGGGCGGCGTTCTTGGCGCCGGAAATCGGGATGATGCCGTCGAGCCGATTGCCGCCGACGATCCGGATCTTGTCCATGAAACGCGCCTCTTCGCCGAGATGTTCGCCGGATCGCGACCCCGATCCGCGCCGGGCGGTCGGGGACCGGCCGTCGTGCGCCGGTCTCACGCCGCCCATCGGGTGTCGCGCTCCCTTAAACGGTCGCGCCGGACGGGGCAAGTGCGGTGCGCCGGGCCGGTGACGGCCGGCGCACCGCCTCGAAATCAGGTCGGCGTGGCCGAAACGTGGCGGTTCAGTCTTCGTCCCGAGGTTTCTCGGGGGGGTGAGCGGCGTCGAGGGCGTCGCGACCGCGAACCTGATCCTTGCGGCGGCGCAGATTGGCGCGCAACTGCGCGGCGAGGCGCTCGGCGCGGTCGTCGCGGGCGGCGGAGGGGCGGGGCGACGTCGGGCGGGGCGGGGGCGATTCGGGACGGTCGGGCATGGGGCGATGATGCCAGAGGCGGACGGCCGTCGGAACGGCCGCGGTCGAAGCGGCGGAGGTTGCGACGGGTGTCGCGGTGGTGGCGATTTCCTCGCCCCGCGAGGCTTGCGCTCCCGGATCGACTGTGGCACATAGCGGGCCGCGCGAGGCACCCGGGTTCGTCCGGGACGGCCATGAGAGCCGTCGCCCCGCCCGCCGTCCGCACACAGCGGATCGAGCAAGCTGCGGTAGCTCAGTGGTAGAGCACTCCCTTGGTAAGGGAGAGGTCGAGAGTTCAATCCTCTCTCGCAGCACCATTTTCCGAACAGAATCAGACAGTTCGGCGCTGGCCACTCCCTTTTCCCCAAGCCTTTCGAGCGGAACATTTCGTGATTTCCCCACCTCTGGCCGGGGAAAATCAGGGGAAGGTTTTCGTGAGGCTTCCGCGTTTGCGGACGAGAAGACGAACGCCTTCGGCGGCAACCGAAGGCGCTCAGGATTTGACCAGAGGAGCGAAGGGTGATGCTCGGTCGAACATGAGCAGGCCACCTTCGTTTCGAGACCGAAACAAGGCGAGTGATGGAAAAGCTCTCACCGGTGTGAACCGCCCCGGGTTTGCCGGAGGCCCCAACTCCTGAGAGGATGGGGCTATGACGAGCGAGGCGACGAGCAAGTTTGCCCCCGAAGTGCGTAGCCGCGCGGTCCGGATGGTCTTCGAGCACGAGGGCGATCACGACTCCCGCTGGGCCGCCATCGCCTCGATCGCCGCCAAGATCGGCTGCACGCCGGAGACGCTGCGGCTGTGGGTGAAGCGGGCGGAGCGGGAAAGCGGTCGGATCGACGGCGCCGCCCCCGATCGTGTCCCGTGAGGTGGTGTAGCTGACGAGAACGGTGGTCATCGGCGGAACG
>ERZ1645192.393-NODE-393-length-35886-cov-9.178477_pt1 | contig 35886 bp, 33 predicted proteins | sample MGYA00575354_ERZ1645192 | MGnify/ENA primary metagenome ERZ1645192 (study PRJEB40844, sample SAMN11349763) | freshwater sediment metagenome | isolation source: river sediment | host: Sediment | place: India: Faizupur Khadar , New Delhi | collected 2017-02-21 ...
CCCCCCATCCTGTCCAAAAAACCCGTGTCATCCCGAGTGTTAGCGTGGGATCCTCTGAATCTGTCAAATTTATTTTTGTTATTCACTGCCGATAATCATTTTATTTTTTTTTTTCAGGAAGTATATATTGTCTCTTGCAAGAAGCTCCCTGTTTACTTTTCTTATTTCGAATCCGGCTTCATTTGACTCACTGGTTAGTTTTTCAAGCGATGTGACTTCTCTTCCACTCTCACCAGACCTTTCAGGATCATGTTCAACTATTACAAGAACACCATCTTTTTTCAGACAGGGAATAGTATTCTTCATCATGATGACAGGCTTTTCAAGGTGATGGTAGGTCAGGAGCATAAAAGCAATATCCACCTCGCCGGCAGGAAGCAAAGGACTATCAACTGTTCCCATTACAGTTGTAACATTTAACATGTTATTCCTTATACATCTTTCTTTCAGATAATTAAGAGCAGTTTCGTCGATTTCATTTGCAAAAACTCTTCCATTTTCCCCAACCCTGATTGAGAAGAAGACTGTCAATCGGCCCTTTCCTGCGCCAATATCAGCAATAGTCATGCCTTCTTTCAGGCCAATTTCATCCATAAGCTTTTCAGGCTGGTGCTGATTGTTAGCCCATGTCTCTGAAGGTTCGACAGGAACAATTTTATCCTGGGAGATAAGATATGATGGGGAAAGGATTGAAATGAAGAAAAAAAGTAGTGTAAACCTGGTCATTGCAGTATTTTTTAATAAAATGCCTATAACACAAATTTAGACTATTCGCGGGCAAATGAGAAATGCTGCTGGACGATCTGCCAGCGGCCTTCACGTTTTTCCATCACACCTGTCCACCGTGTGTTTTCCCAGTTTGCGGGTTCTCCTTTCCATTCGTTTATATCATCGAGAATGCAAAACCACCACGCTGCCTCACCTGATTGTGAGATGTTTATTTTGAGGTCCCGGATCTCGTACCTTATCGCTTTGAAGTCGGGGCTCATCCAGAACTCCTCGGCTTTTCTGAATTCATTGAATCCTTTTACGACACGATCACCAGGATGAACCTCGAGAAAGGAGGAATCGTTCGCTATTATATTGTACAGATAAGCCAGGTTTTTATCTTTTGCCCAGCCTATGCTTCCGTTAATTGTCTTTTCGATAAGAAGCTTTTCCTTCTCAATGTCAAAATCTCTCTTTGATGATGAACAACCTGTAATAATTGTCAGGATAAAAAAAAAGGAAATTTTATTCATGGCATTAAATGTTTTAGAACCAGGAATAAAATTCTAAAAAGGATGATTTTATAGAAAGACCAATTGACAATTTGTAAGGTTGAGCCTACAATTGCCCTCCTCCTGCCGCCCGACGCCTCACGCCACACGCCTCACGCCTTTATTTTATTCTCCTATTATTTTTACAAGTACACGTTTACGCCTTTTACCGTCGAATTCGCCATAAAAGATCTGTTCCCAGGGACCGAAATCCATCTGGCCATTGGTAACAGCTACAACGGTTTCCCGTCCCATGATGGTACGTTTTATATGTGCATAGGCATTATCCTCGAAGACATTGTGTTTATACTGGCTGTATGGTTTCTCGGGAGCCAGCTTCTCGAGCCATACTTCAAAATCGTGATGAAGGCCTGATTCATCATCATTTATAAAAACGGAGGCGCTGATATGCATGGCATTTATAAGTATCAATCCCTCTTTTATGCCTGATTCATGCAGGCATTTTTCTACCTGCCCGGTAATGTTTACGAAAGCCCTTCGTGTGGGTATTTCGAACCAGAGTTCTTTGCGGTATGATTTCATGGTATTTAGTCTTGCAGTCTTGCAGTCTTGCAGTCTTGCAGTCTTGCAGTCTTGCAGTCGTGCGGTCTTTTGTACTTTATAAACTAAAAGAACTTTATGAGGTTTTTGAACTTCTCATATTAACTTCATGTCATTTATGATTCCCTGGATCCTCTGATCGAGGATTCTCTCAGTCTCCTCATAACGGTCAACAGATGCCAGCTTTGTATTCACGCTGAAATAAAACTTGATCTTCGGTTCCGTACCAGACGGTCTTACGGATATTTTGCTTCCATCTTCGAGGAAGAACTGAAGTACATCGGACCTGGTGAGGTCGATGGCGGTATTCTTTCCAGTGATGCAATCAGTAGAGACAAGGTTCTCATAGTCGTTGATCTTCACTACTTTGCTGTTGTTAATCAAAGAGGGAGGATTGTCCCTGAATCCTTTCATCATCGCCTTTATCTCGCCTGCTCCTTCAGCTCCTTTACGGACTATATTGATCAGCTTCTCCTTATACAATCCATATTCGAGGTAAATATCGATCAGAAGATCATAAAGAGTCTTGTTCCTGCTCTTTGCCCAGGCTGCTATTTCGGCTACCAGCGCACATGAAGCAACCGAATCCTTGTCCCTTACATATTCTCCGGGGAGGAAGCCATAGCTCTCCTCACCGCCTCCAATATATTTCTTCTTGCCTTCCAGCTCCCGTATCAGCCCGGCAAAAAATTTAAAACCTGTCAGGACATTAAAACATTCTATATTGTTGCGTCCGGCTATGCGGTCCATCAGGTCAGTAGTGACTATAGTCTTGATAATGTATTCGTTGCCCTTTATTTTCTTAAGCTCGCGGTATTGGGTGATAATATAATATACCAGCAGCACGCAGGTCTGGTTGCCGTTCAGCAAGATAAAATCTCCTTTCTTATTACGGCAGGCAATACCCAGCCTGTCGGCATCGGGATCGGTAGCCATCACCAGGTCGGCATTTGTCGCGATTGCTTTTTCAATCGCCATTTTAAGTGCACCTGCCTCTTCAGGATTGGGTGACTTTACTGTCGGGAAATTTCCATCAGGAGTATTCTGTTCAGCCACGCTGATAATATTTTTAAAGCCAAACAATTTCAACGCTTCCGGAACGAGCTTCCACCCTGTTCCGTGAATAGGAGTATAGACAATACCGATGTCACTGAATTTTTTAATTATTTCAGGATTAAGGCACATTTTGCGAACCTCTTTCAGGAAGAGATCATCTGTTTCCTTCCCGATTATTTCAATAAGCTCCTTTCTTCCCCTGAATTTTATTTCGCTAATGGATTTGATGCTGCGGACCTCTTCAATTATACCTTCGTCGTGTGGAGAAATAACCTGCCCGCCATCGTTCCAATATGCCTTGTAGCCATTATATTCAGGCGGATTGTGCGAAGCTGTTATTACTACACCGCTCTGGCATTTGTAATGGCGTATTGCAAATGAGAGCTCCGGAGTAGGCCTGAGAGATTCAAAAAGGTAGACCCTGAACCCGTTGGCTGTGAAAATTTCTGCAGCACTCTCGGCAAAGAGCCTGCTGTTATTGCGGCAGTCGTGGGCGATAGCAACACTGATACCGTTGGTGCCGCATTGTTTGATGATATAGTTCGAAAGGCCCTGTGTTGCCATCCCCAGGGTGTAAATATTCATCCTGTTGGTTCCGGCACCCATGATGCCCCTTAGTCCTCCGGTGCCGAATTCAAGGTCCTGGTAAAAGGCATCAATAAGCTTTTTCTCATCTTTTTCGAGCATCTCGCGGACCTCCCTGCGGATATCTTCGTTAAACTCTGGCGCAAGCCATGCTTCAGCCCTTCTGCGGATTTCTTCAATTGATAACATATTGTTGTTTTTAATATTTCATTTGTTCCAGACATTTCTTCAGACTCTCTTTCCAATAGGGGATATCAAGGTTATAGTTATCCTTTATTTTACTCTTGTCAAGAACAGAATAAGAAGGGCGTTTAGCTGCCGATTTAAATTCTGATGATAGAATGGGATGAACCTTACAATTGAGTCCTGCCTCTTCAACAATGGCTGTTGCAAAATCGTACCAGCTGCAGACACCCTCATTCGAATAATGATATATTCCGGCTGTGAATGCTGACTGGTTTCTGATGACAGATGAGATAATGCTCATTATTGCTCCGGCAAGGTCTGCGGCCCAGGTAGGAGAACCGACCTGATCGAAGACAACCCTGAGAGAGTCATTCTCTTTTGCTTTTGACAGGATTGTCTTCACAAAATTAGAACCATATCCTGAATAGAGCCAGGATGTTCTGATGACCATTGTATGGTTATGCATCAGTGCGGCTTTTTCTCCTTCCAGTTTTGATCTTCCGTAAGAGGTTGCCGGATCAGGGACAACCTGTTCATTATAAGGGATATTGGCATTCCCGCTGAATACATAATCGGTGGAGACATGAATGAACATACACTCAGATCCTTTTATCGCATCTGTTATATTCTTAACAGCTGTCCTGTTTATCAGCATTGCCCTGTCAGGCTCTGTTTCGGCTTTATCAACGGTATTATATGCTGCGCAATTTACGATCCATCCTGGCTTAACCTTTGCTATATAGTCAGTACATCCCACAGGATCTGTAATATCGAGCTCATCAATATCGGTAAAGATAAAATCATATCCACAGAAGCTGGCTGACAGCTCCCCTATCTCGCTGCCAAGCTGACCTTTTGCACCTGTTATAAGTATTACTGCCATTAATATTGTTTTAGAAGTTGTTGTCGGCCTGGCTGAGGGCCGGGTGATATGTATCCTTTTCGCTTACCAGTGGTGTTATCGTCCCCAGCTTCCAGTCTATTGCCAGGGCAGGATCGGCAAGGTCAATGCCTCTTTCAGCGGCTTTATTATAGAGGCTGTCGACCTTATATAATATCACAGCCACTTCGCTGAGCACAGAGAAGCCATGTGCAAATCCCCTGGGAATGAATAACTGTTTTTTAGATTCCGAGTCAAGTTCAATTCCGAACCATTTGCCATAGGTTGGTGATTCTTTGCGGATATCGAGGGCCACGTCAAATATTTTTCCTTCAATAACCCTGATGAGCTTTGCCTGGTCGTGCGGTTTGAGCTGGTAATGAAGCCCCCTGATAACTCCCCTTGATGAACGGGATTCATTATCCTGGACAGGTATGAAATCTATTCCAACCCTGCGGTACGATTCTGTATTGAAGCTTTCGAAAAAATAGCCTCTTTTATCGGCAAAGACATCTGGTTCAATAACGAGCAAACCGTTAAATCCGGTTTTAATTATTTCCATTTTGAAATTTATAGGTTAAAATCTTCAGATGCAATTCTTAAGAGATATTTTCCATACTGGCTTTTTTTCACCGGTTCAGCAAGTGCGAGAAGCTGTTCCCTGTTGATGAATCCCCGTTTGAAGGCTATCTCTTCGATACAGGAGGCTTTAAGTCCCTGGCGCTGCTCAAGGGTGGCGATGAAGTTGGCAGCCTGGAGAAGGCTTTCATAAGTACCTGTGTCGAGCCATGCCATGCCGCGTCCCATCAGTTTGACCTCAAGTGAGCCTTCGTTAAGATAAAGCCTGTTAAGGTCGGTAATCTCGAGTTCGCCGCGGGGTGAAGGTTTCAGCGACCTGGCTTTTGCCGACACCGTATTGTCGTAGAAATAGAGACCTGTTACAGCAAAGTTCGACCGGGGCTTCTGAGGTTTTTCCTCAATGGAAACAGCCTTACGGTTTTTGTCGAACTCGACAACGCCATAACGTTCAGGATCCGTAACATAATAACCGAAGACACATGCACCCTTTTTAAGCTGTGCAGTCTGAAGCAGTACATCACCGAAACCATGTCCGTAAAAGATATTGTCGCCGAGTATCATGCAAACGGTATCTTTTCCGATAAACTCTTCTCCGAGGATAAATGCCTGTGCCAGGCCGTCGGGAGAGGGCTGTTCGAGATAGCTGAATTTCAGTCCCAGCGATTTTCCTGAGCCAAGCAGCTCGCGGAAGCCGGGAAGGTCGCGGGGAGTAGAAATAATTAATATATCACGTATTCCGGCAAGCATCAACACCGACAGGGGATAGTATATCATCGGCTTGTCGTAGACCGGGAGCATCTGCTTTGAGATCGCATGAGTTATCGGGTAGAGTCTTGTACCCGAACCGCCTGCAAGAATTATTCCTTTCATATTTCTTTATTTTTACCCCATTCCCCCTGAAGGGGGCTGAGGTTGTTTATATTTTACATCCCCCTGGCCCCCTTCAAAGGGGGAGTAATGCATTTTATCCCACCTTGAGGGGGGCAAGGGGGGTCTATCTTCTTCCTATTCCATAATATTTAAATCCCAGTTTTTTTATCTCATCAGGATTATAAATATTTCGTCCGTCGAAAATGGCCTTCGATTTCATTACAGAGGCCATTTTAGTAAAATCGGGAAGATGGAACTCCGCCCATTCGGTCATGAGAACCATGGCATCAGCGCCTTTGACAGCCTCATAAGGATCGTTGCAGAATACGATCTTTTTGCCCAGCACCTTCCTGGCTTCATTCATTGCCGCCGGGTCGTAAGCCCTGATTTTTACACCTTTTTTAAGAAGCTTATCGATGAGGTACAGTGATGACGATTCCCTTATGTCGTCGGTCTTCGGCTTGAACGATATACCCCAGATCCCGATCGTTTTATCCTTCAGCTTATTGCTGAAGTGCTTCAGCATCTTATTGAGTATTACGGACTTCTGGTATTCATTTGCTTTTTCAACAGCTTTGACGACGTTGAGCTCATAGCCATTGTCATTTGCTGTTTTGATCAGCGCTTTGACATCTTTCGGGAAGCATGAGCCTCCATAGCCTGTTCCGGGATAGAGGAACTTGCCTCCGATGCGTGAATCGCTTCCGATACCTTTTCTTACCTGGTTTATATCGGCTCCGAGAATGTCGCAGAGGTTTGCTATCTCATTAATAAAGCTGATACGTGTTGCCAGCATGGCATTGGCAGCATATTTTGTGATCTCAGCCGATGCAATATCCATGAACAGGATAGGATGATTATTCAGGACGAAAGGCATATAGAGGTTCTTCATTATGGCTGCAGCCTTTTCATTATCGATGCCAATCACAATTCTCTCCGGTTTGAGGAAATCTTCGACAGCAGCACCCTCTTTAAGGAATTCGGGATTAGAGGCTATGTCGAAGGTAATTGACGACCGACGCTTTAGAAGCGCACTCTTTACGGCTTTCCTGATTTTCTCCGATGTTCCTACGGGTACAGTGCTTTTTGTCACGATCACGGAATATGACTTTATGGATGCACCTATTTCTCCGGCTACAGATATCACATGGCTCAGGTCGGCGCTGCCATCTTCTCCGGGGGGTGTTCCCACGGCTATGAAAATGACTTCAGCGCCCTCTATTCCCTTGCTCAGCGCCGTTGTGAAGAAGAGGCGTTTCTTCTCCATGTTCCTGCGCATCATATCTTCGAGGCCCGGTTCATAGATCGGAACGTTACCCGAATTCAGCTGGCCGATCTTTTCAATATCCTTGTCGATGCAGGTTACAGTCACTCCGCTTTCAGCAAAACATGTTCCTGTCACAAGTCCTACATATCCTGTTCCCACAACGGCAATTTTCATGAAAAGAATTCTTTTTTGGTGATTAATATGCAAATATAACAGAAGTGGTGAAATACTGAAATATGAACATGAGGCATCAGGCGACGGGCGTCGGGCGACAGGCGACGGGCGTCAGGCGACGGGCGACGGGCATCAGGCGACGGGCGACCGGCGTTGGCCGACAGGCGTCGGGCGAGGAGTATGGTTTTAAATGGTTCTTCCTTACGTCTGATGCCCGACGCCTGGCGCCCTATATCTTTATGAAAATCTTATCATTAATTATGCAATAATTGAAATATATCCCTATCTTTGCAGACCAATTTTCCAATATAATGTCTAACTTATTAATTATTAGATTGTTTTAATTATCATGACTGAAAGTAAAAAGAAGACAACCAAGAAAGAAGTTGTTGAAAAAGAAGAGAGCCCGAAACCTGTAAAGAAGGCAAAGATTGTCAAAGAGACACATGAAAAACTGATTGAGGAAGCGCTTGAAGAAGAATTGGCTCCCGTATCAGAACTGAATCCCGATGTTGCACACGAGGCTGTTGAGCCTGAAGCGGGTGCCGAAACACCGGAGGTTGAAGAGATTGTCGTAAAGATCCCGGCTGACGAAAAGAAGCCGAAAAAATCAAAGAAAGATGATGTTACAGCAGGCCTGACCCATGCAAATGAGGAGTTTGACTGGACCGCTTTCGAGAATGAAGAGCTTAAGAGCTCACAGAAGCACAAGGATTATGAGGCCATGTATGACAAGACTTTATCGACAGTTGCTGTTGATGAAGTTGTACATGGAACGGTTATCCAGATGACACCGCGCGAAGTGGTTATCAACATTGGTTATAAGTCGGAGGGTGTTGTAAGTTTGAACGAATTCCGTTATAACCCGGGCCTTAAAGTGGGTGACACTGTTGAGGTATATGTTGAAAGTCAGGAAGATAAGAAAGGGCAGCTTCTCCTTTCACACAAAAAAGCACGTGCAATAAACTCATGGGACAGGGTGAATGCTTCCCTTGAGAAAGATGAGATCATCACAGGTTACATCAAGTGCAGGACAAAAGGTGGAATGATCGTTGATGTATTTGGCATTGAAGCATTCCTTCCTGGTTCACAGATTGATGTCAAGCCGATCCGTGACTATGATGTATTTGTAGGAAAGACAATGGAATTCAAGGTTGTAAAGATCAACCAGGAATTCAAGAACGTTGTTGTTTCGCACAAAGCGCTCATTGAAGCCGAGCTTGAACAGCAGAAGAAAGAGATCATTGCAAAACTTGAAAAAGGACAGGTTCTTGAAGGAACCGTTAAGAATATCACATCATATGGTGTATTCATTGACCTTGGCGGTGTTGACGGACTTATTCACATCACTGACCTTTCATGGGGCAGGGTTAATCATCCTGAAGAGATTGTCAAGCTCGACCAGAAGCTCAATGTTGTTATCCTCGATTTCGACGACGACAAGAAGAGGATAGCCCTTGGCCTGAAGCAGCTTACTCCTCATCCGTGGGATTCAGTAGATCCCGATATGAAGATCGGCGACAAGGTTAAAGGCAAGGTTGTGGTTATGGCCGATTATGGTGCATTTGTTGAAATAGCAACCGGCGTAGAAGGCCTGATACATGTGTCAGAGATGTCGTGGTCGCAGCATCTGCGCAGCGCACAGGAGTTTATGAAAGTGGGCGATGAGGTTGAAGCCGTGATACTTACCCTCGACAGGGCAGAAAGAAAAATGTCGCTCGGCATCAAGCAGCTCAAACCCGATCCATGGCAGAACATCGATGATAAATACACTGTTGGTTCAAAACATACTGCACGTGTACGTAATTTTACCAACTTCGGCGTATTCGTTGAGATCGAGGAAGGTGTTGACGGACTGATACATATATCGGATCTGTCGTGGACCAAAAAGATCAAGCATCCGGCAGAATTCACAGCTATTGATGCAGAGATCGAAGTCGTTGTCCTCGAAATTGACAAGGATAACAGAAGGCTCAGCCTGGGTCATAAGCAGCTCGAGGAGAATCCATGGGATGTATTCGAAGGACTCTTTACCGTTGACTCGGTTCATGAAGGAACGGTAATGGAAGTATTCGATAAAGGCGCTGTAATAGCACTTCCTTATGGCGTTGAAGGATTTGCCACACCAAAACACCTGGTTAAGGAAGACGGCTCGGTAGCAAAAGTTGATGAAAAACTGTCATTCAAGGTTATCGAATTCAATAAATCTGCCAAGAAAATCATCGTTTCGCACAGCAGAACTTTTGAAGACGAGAAGAAAACTGCCGAAGCTCCTGCCAAGAAATCAGAAGGTGAAACAGCAAAGAAATCAACACGTAAGGCTAAAACCAATGTTGAGAAAACAACCCTTGGCGACATCACACAGCTTGCAGCCCTGAAAGAAGAAATGGAAGAAAAAGAAAATAAAGCTTCCAAGAAATAGAAATATTTTCTAAATTAGAGGCAGTATAAAAATAAGATTATGGATTTCAACATTGAAAGCCGGAATAACTGCACAGTAATTCAGATTCAGTCTGAGAAGCTGGACACACATATAGCTCCTGCACTGAAATCCGAACTTGTGCTTGTTTCAGGCAAGGGTGAGAAAAACATCATTCTTGACCTAGATAAATGTCAGTACTGCGATTCTTCAGGTCTGAGCGCTATCCTGGTAGCCAACAGATTATGTAAAAATGCGGGTGGTACATTTGTGCTCTGCGGCCTTAATGAAGCAGTAGAACGACTGATCACCATTTCTCAGCTCGATACGGTCCTGACAATAACAGGTTCAGTGGCTGATGCAGAAAAAATGATATCCTGATGTAGTCTGCACTGCAGAATGCCGATGAAATTGACAATACTTGGCAGTAGTTCTGCATTGCCAACATCAGAAAGATTTCCTTCCGCTCATGTGCTCAATGCACATGAGCGGTTGTATTTAATAGACTGCGGCGAAGGAACACAGATGCAGCTCCGCAGAAACAAAATAAGGTTCGGGAAAATAAACCATATCTTCATAAGCCACCTTCATGGCGACCATATCTTCGGTCTTTATGGACTACTGTCAACATTCAGCCTTATGGGAAGGAAAACACCACTTCACCTATACGCACCTGCAGCCTATGAAGGAATGCTTATTTCACACCTTAACGACTTCGACATTCACCTGAACTATGATATCAAATTTATACCTCTTTCAGGAAAAGATCCTGTCGTGGTTCTGGATGATAAGTATACAACTGTGACTTCTTTCCCCCTGGAACACAGAATTCCTTCTTTTGGTTTTCTTTTCAGGGAAAAAACACCTGATAGAAATATTATAAAGGAGGCCATTGAGAAATACTCAATCCCCGGCGTGAGAATCCCGGCTATAAAGAAAGGTGAGGATTTTATTACAGCCGACGGAGAGGTAATACATAATGAGGATATAACAGTCAGCGGCCGCAAACCACTATCGTATGCTTACTGTAGCGATACAAAATATTTTAAACGGCTTGCGGAATTTGTAAAAGGTGCAGACGTGCTCTACCACGAAGCAACTTTCGACCGCGATTTGGGCGACCTGGCACATACAACAGGCCACTCGACAACTTACGATGCGGCACGAACAGCAGTCAATGCGGGTGCAGGAACGCTTATTATAGGCCATTTCTCAGCAAGGTACCGTAATGTCAATCAACTGGTAAAAGAGGCGAAAGAGATATTCCCGAACACTTATGCTGCAATCGACGGTTTTACATATGATCTTACTGCTTTTGAAAATGGTAAATAAAGAATCAATATATTTGTGCTCTTTCCAGATTGACTGAACGTGCAGGAAAAAATCCTTATACTCGATTTCGGATCACAATATACGCAGTTGATAGCCAGGCGTATACGAGAGCTTAATGTTTATTGTGAGATACATCCTTATAACCATTTCCCTCCTCCGGGTGACACAGTTAAAGGTGTAATTCTCTCTGGCAGCCCGGCGTCGGTACGTGACAGGAATGCCCCTGTCCCTGACCTGAAAGATATTAAAGGGAGAATCCCTCTCCTCGGCGTCTGCTACGGCGCTCAATATCTTGTTCATGGTTATGGAGGCGAGGTGGCTCCTTCAAATTCGAGGGAATATGGCCGTGCTAACCTGGTGAAGATTAGTACCGGCGATCCGCTTCTTGCAGGATTGAAACAAGGTACACAGGTGTGGATGTCGCACGGCGATACCATTATACGATGGCCTTCCACCTATGAGATAACAGGTTCGACAGAAGATGTGGAGGCAGGAGCGTTCCATATAAAGGGTGAAAAGACCTGGGGCATCCAGTTCCATCCTGAAGTATACCATACCACTGAAGGGAAGACCATTCTTACAAATTTCATATCGGGAATCTGCGGTTGTAAAAATGACTGGACACCCGGTTCGTTTGCAGAAACAACCATTGCCGGGCTGAAGTCGGAACTTGGGAGCGACAAGGTTATCCTGGGTCTATCAGGCGGAGTTGATTCGACAGTTGCCGCCGTACTTCTCGACAGGGCTGTTGGAAACAACCTCCACTGCATATTTGTCGATAACGGGCTTCTGCGCAAAAATGAATTTGAGAAAGTGATGGACTCGTATAAGGGTCTTGGCCTTAATGTTACCGGCGTTGATGCCGGCGAAAGATTTCTCGATGCGCTGGAAGGAGTGAGCGACCCTGAGCAGAAAAGGAAGATAATAGGGAAGACATTTATTGAGGTTTTCGACGAGGAAGCACATAAGGTAAAAGATGTCAGGTGGCTCGCACAGGGTACTATTTATCCCGATGTAATAGAATCAGTATCAGTAAAGGGTCCCTCGGCGACAATAAAGTCGCATCATAATGTAGGAGGTCTTCCCGAGAAGATGAATCTGAAAGTGGTTGAACCTCTCAGGCTGCTTTTCAAGGATGAAGTGAGAAGGGTGGGTTCAGCGATCGGTGTACCGGAAGTTATCCTGAAACGGCATCCTTTCCCCGGACCGGGCCTGGCAGTACGTCTGCTTGGGGCTCTGAGCAGGGAAAAACTGAGGATACTGAAAGATGCTGATGATATCTTCATTGAAGGACTGCGGAAAAGTAACCTTTACGATGAAGTGTGGCAGGCGGCAACAATACTGCTCCCTGTTCAGTCTGTAGGAGTAATGGGCGATGAACGTACCTATGAGTATGCTGCTGTACTGAGAGCCGTCTGCTCAACCGACGGAATGACCGCCGACTGGGCCCAGCTGCCTCATGACTTCCTTGCCGCTGTTTCAAATGAAATAATTAACAAGGTAAAAGGGATTAACAGGGTCGTTTATGATATCAGCTCAAAACCTCCCGCCACTATTGAGTGGGAATAAAAACAAAAAGGCATGGTTATTGTTTAAGTTTTTACTGGTCCCTGATGATATCAATGTATAAAGAGCTTACACAGTTCCACCGGAGGACAGGGAGGTGGAGCATATAGAACAAAAAGAGTTATGAAAAGAAAAATTATGGTTCTGGCAGTGGTCTTCTCTGCCATGAGCCTGATAACACAGAAGGTTGCATCACAGGTCTTTACTGAGGAAGCTTTTAAGGTAGGCAGGACGCTGAGCCTGATAGATGCTAATTATGTCGACTCAGTGAATACATCCAGGCTGGCCGATGAAATGATAATCTCAACGCTAAAGAAGCTTGATCCGCATTCGACATATATCTCTGCGAAGGATGTTAAAGAAATGAATGAACCGTTGCAGGGAAACTTTGAGGGTATCGGTATCCAGTTCAATGTGCTGCACGATACTATCATAGTCATTGAACCTATTCCGGGAGGACCCTCTGAAAAGGTAGGGCTGCATGCAGGCGACCGTATCATCACCATCAACGGGGAGAAAGTCACAAATATCGGGATGTCAACTGCAGGAGTTTACAGCAGGCTGCGCGGTCCGAAGGGTACTATTGCAAATCTTGTTATCTTCCGCAAAGGCGAGAAAGAACTTCTCGATTTTACAATAACACGTGATAAGATACCCATTTACAGCCTCGATGCAGCATATATGCTCGACGATGCTACCGGCTATGTAAAATTCAACAAGTTCTCTGCCACCACCGAGAAGGAATTCCGTGACGCACTACTGAACCTGCAGAAAAGCAAATTCAGGAACCTGATCATCGACCTTCGTGCTAACGGAGGAGGTTATATGCTGGCTGCTACCGATATGGCTAACCACTTCTTTGCCGACCAGCGGCTGATGGTTTACCTGATAGGACGAAAGACTCCCAGGCAGGATTTCAAGTCGACAGGAACAGGCGACCTGGCAAATACCAGGGTTGTAGTGCTGACAGATGAAAACTCTGCTTCTGCAAGCGAGATTTTTGCCGGAGCAATCCAGGACTGGGACCGTGGAGTTATTATCGGACGCCGTACATTCGGAAAAGGACTCGTTCAGAATGGCTATTACCTCACCGATGGTTCCATGATCAGGCTCACCATTGCACGATATTATACACCCACAGGACGATCGATCCAGAGTTCATACAAGGATGGCTATGATAAGTATATGAAAGATTTTTTAAGCAGGTATGAAAAGGGTGGCGAGGTCTATTCGGCCGATTCAATTCATCTTCCTGATACCCTGAGATATAAGACACTGGTCACAAAAAGAAGTGTTTATGGAGGAGGAGGTATTATTCCCGACGTTATAGTAGCGCAGGATACTTCATTTGTCTCCGATTATTACAGGGCGCTTTTCAGGAAGGATATCTTCAGGTCGTTCATACTGGAATATTCCGATGCCAACCGTGAAAGGATAAACAGGCAGTACAGGAGCTTCGATGATTTTAAAGCCAGGTTTGCATTCAGCAGCGAGGAGATTAAATCATTTATCAGGAAAGGAGAGGAGGCAGGCGTCAAATATAACGAAACTCAGTACAGACATTCTGAGGAAGAAATACTGCTAATACTTAAGGCTCTGGTTGCCAGTAATATATGGCAGACTAACGAATACTTCAGGATTATTAATCAGAATGATGATGTGATTAAGCGGGCGCTGAAGGTCCTTAACGATGGCGCTGCCTACAATAAGATACTCGGATACCAGAAATAGTTATTTTGCAGTTGAAGCTCTTTTGGTATTATAGACCACTTCTATATTGTAGGTAACATCATTTATCATCTCTGTACCGATCTCAGACCAGGTGAGAGTGTTTTCGCCGGCAGTCACATTTTTCCACGACATCGACATGCTACCCATCTCAATATCGATGGTGCTTCCGTTAAGCGTATATGTCATGATTGAAGTAACTTCACCGTCCTGGTAAACGATGAGACCTCCCCCGGTAGTGAATTCGAACGCAAGTTCATCAGCTTCATAGTAGAACTTGTATTCAAATTTTGGAGTACCCTGTAATGTAAATATCTGGTTCTCACTGGTCACTTCCCACTTCCCGATGATCTGTTCGCTCAGGGGTTTATCCTTTTCACATGAGGTAAAAAGAAGGATAGTCAGTGCCAGGGCACCAAAAACGGAAATTATTTTAGTCTTTTTCATCAGAGATTTTTTGATCAGAGAGTAAAGAAACGATAAATATTTAATCTTGTTATGGTCAAATGATTATTTTTGATGAACACCCGGGAAGTTATTATATCAGATGAAATTCACAGCAAAAACATTGTATGGCCTAGAGGGGGTACTTGCACAGGAACTCAGGGAGCTTGGTGCTGCAGAGGTTACAGAGGTTAACAGGGCTGTGACTTTCACCGGCAGCAAAGAACTGTTGTATAAGGTAAACTACTGTTCAAGGTGCGCACTTTCGTTTCTTGTTGTTGTATCTGAATTCACCATCAGGTCGAAGGACGACCTGTACAGGAAAAGTTCGCGGATCGAATGGTCGGGGATCATGGACGCCGACACAGCCTTTTCTGTTGTGCCTGTGGTTCATTCAGAGCTGTTTGGTCATACAGGGTATCCTGCTCTTGTGTTGAAAGATGCCATTGCTGATTATTTCAGGGATCGTTTTAACAGGAGGCCTTCGGTAGATACCCGTGATCCGGATTTGATCGTCAACCTGCATATCAGCAACGACAGGGTAGTCATTTCTATCGATTCGACCGGTTCACCGCTGTTCAAGCGCGGATACCGTAAGCTGCAGGGGCCGGCACCACTGAATGAGGTACTGGCTGCTGGTTTGCTGATGCTCTCGGGATGGAAACCCGGTATTGCCCTGTACGACCCCATGTGCGGATCAGGTACAATACTTATTGAGGCAGGGCTCATGGCCTGCAACATTGCACCCGGAAGCTTCAGGAAATCTTTTGGCTTCATGAAATGGCGCGATTATGATGCCAGCCTCTTCAGCAGAGTAAAGAACGACACCGACCTGTTGAGAAAGGGACCTGAGACCAATATATCAGGAAGTGACATATCGCTGCAGGCTGCCGGTCAGTCGGAGGAGAATATTTCAAGTGCAGGATTGTCGGAATATATAAAGGTGCGGCAGCTTGATATGAAGGAGGCACACATGCCGGACCAGGGAGGATATCTCATCTTTAATCCTCCCTACGGATTGAGGATCAAACCTGAAGAGATAACAGACCTTTATAAGATGATAGGGTCTGCGCTTAAACATAATTTCCCTGGTTGTAAGGCATGGATCATCATTCCGGGAAAGGAACTGATGAACCATGTAGGATTGAAGCCGAAGGTCAGGTACCAGCTCTACAACGGATCGATAGAGTGTATCTTTGCGGGTTATGAGCTCTATGAAGGAAGCCGGAAGCTGAAATCACCGTAAAAATGCTGTTTGTCACTAATTTTCACTGTCTTTGTCAAAAATCCCGGTAAATTAGGGGATAACAATAAGAGAGGTTATAGTTTTGTAACTTCATATTTTTATTATATTTGTTATCGGAAAATCAGAATCTCATCCAAAAGAAAGCTTAAATGGGCTTTGATATAGAGAATTATATATCCGAAAATGATAAGAACAATGTTATCCTCTTTTACAAGGGGAATGTTGATTCTGATGTTATCAACCATGTGCTTGATACGGTAGAGGATAAAATGGTTGAGGTAAATGAGCAGTCGAAGCTCAGGAAGAAGGTCTATAATGTTCTTGTCGAAAGCCTCCAGAATCTTTATCACCATGTCGACAGGGTACCGGAAGATTTTGAAGATCAGACAGCAGAAAAATATGGTATGCTGGTGGTACAGAAGGTCGACAACGGGTATAAAATTATTACCGGGAATTTTGTACATGCCGAGAATATCGAAAAGCTTGAAGAAAAAATCAAGAGAATAAACAGGTCGAGCCAGGACGAGATCAAGGAACTTTACAAGTTCATCCTGAATCATCAGCGGATCTCTGCCAAGGGAGGAGGAGGCCTCGGGCTAGTTGATATTGCAAGGAAAACCGGGAATAAACTCGATTATTCATTTAAACCGTATAATGACAAGTATTCTTTTTTCTACCTGAATATACTTGTAGACGAAAGGGAACAATCATAACTCAACAATAGAAACTTTTAAATTTTAATAAGATGGAACCGATCATTATCGAAGGAACACCGAAAACCCCGACTGTAAAATTTGATGCATCAGAAGGCGTATTTGAAATCAAGGGACGTTCAATACCTGAAAACTCAGTTGAATTTTACAAACCTCTTGTCGACTGGCTCGACTCATACAAGGAGGCGCCGCTGGCCAAAACCGTGGTGAACATTAAGCTGGAGTATTTCAATACGAGCTCCTCAAAGTGTATTCTTGATGTATTCAAGAAGCTAGAAGCCATACATAAGGCGAAAAACGAGGTGGAAGTAAACTGGTATTATGAAGAGGATGATGAGGATATGCTGGAAGCCGGCGAAGATTATGAATCAATCATTCGTGTGCCGTTTAAGATGATTGAGATTGTCGAATAGTACACTTAAATGATTTGATCAGTATTCTGATCGGTTTTCCAAAAACTAAAGAGGGGCTCACGGGCCCCTCTTCTTATTGCGGTTAATCGGAACCTTTCATCTTTTTTCCCAGAGCTACTTCGCCCGAGTCCAGGGCCTTCTTCAGCAGCCTGAAATAGAGTGCAGCATATAACAGAAGGGTCATTACCCAAAGGACAACAATATTCACGATAAACGTATCGACCGGTTTCCCGAAGATATTCTTGACAGGTGCGTAAAAATGTGCCTTCACAAAATTGTGCTTGGGATTCATAAATACAGGGTCGAGCTTCTGAATGAATTCATTGTCGAATTCAATTGTTTTGGTTATCTCGTTCTCGTTGGTCACAAACTCTTCGAGAGATTCATTGGTATAGTCGAATTTCAGCTTCAGGAAGGCGGCAGGATCACTGCCGGTCATCTTCTCCATCAGCGCCTCTTTCTTGTCTTTTGCGAAGTTGTAGTATGAAATGTAATACCTTCTTATATTATCGACATAATCGCCTGCTGCCGCCGCTATTTCAGGCGTTATTTTGTCGGGTGTAAGCGATTCGGTAAACTCAAATTTAACATCAGGGGTCAGTACAACCTGCTTCTTAATTTCGTTATAGATAAGAAGAAGCCTTTTATTGAAATCCTCACTGCGGGTTCCTTTCCTGAGATCGTTGGATATATAGTCGAGGTAACCGTTGATCTTGGAGTGCCAGTAGTCTTTCTGGAACTTGGCTTCGCTCATGCGCTTGTCAAAAACATAGAAGTTCTTCTCGTATTTATTGTCCTTGAACTGTTTTACGGCAAGTGCCTCATAACCCCAGCGCGCTGTTATTGCTTCACCATAGAAAGGAACTTCGACAGGATTAGTAAATGGCATGCTGGGATTCAGTTTCTCATATTTTACCATTATCCCGCTGAGGATTATCTGTGGGATCACCAGGAATGGGATCAGGATGTAAATGGTAACGACTGCCTTGAAGCTGTCAGAAATGACCAGGCCCATAAGGTTGGCGCCAGCCCAGCAGGAGAACAGCACTATCCAGTACTGAAACCACATTCCTTTGATGCCTATTATGGAATTCCCGATCAGCACAAATGTAAGTGCCTGAATGGCAGATATTCCAAGCTGTACAAAAACTTTCGAGAGCAGGTAGCTGTTCCAGCTGAGATTGAGAAATGCTTCCCTCTTAAGTATCTTCCGGTCTTTGATAATCTCTTCCGCGCTGACAGTCAGTCCCATGAAGATGGCAATGATCACCGACATGAAGATATATACCGGGAGGTTTTCATTTTCGTACAGTGAATATTTTGGATTTATAGCGCTTTCGTCAAAGTACCTGATAAGCGATGCCAGTGCCAGGGCAAGGATAGGAGCTTCGAGAAGTGTTATCAGGAGATACTGTGTGTCGGCTACTTTTGATAGCACATCACGTTTCAGGTACACCAGCATCTGCCTGAATTTGTTTGGCGTCTTGAAATTTATTTCGGGAATAGCTCCGCCCGGTTCTACGACGACTTCTTTCTTTTCTGCCAGTGAGGCCTTATAATGTGTGCTCCAGTCGGCAGGGGTGATCCTCCGTGTGTCGGTCGGCTGTCCGCTTTCGTTTACCACACGGGTTTCGACGATATTAAATATCTGTTCAGGGTTTACGTTACCGCACACATAGCATTCACTGTCGCTGGTTGCGGCCTGTTCGATCTTTTTCTTGAAGTAGGTTATCGACTCAACAGGCTTGTCGTTATATATAAGGTATCCTCCGGTGTCGAGGATTATGAGCCTGTCGAACATCTTGAATATTTCAGATGAAGGCTGGTGAATAACTATGAAGAGGAGTTTACCCTTATGGGTGAGTTCCTTCAGGAGCACGAGAATATTTTCTGAGTCGCGCGATGAAAGGCCTGATGTAGGTTCATCGAGGAACATTATTGCAGGTTCGCGGATCAGCTCCAGTGATATGTTCAGTCTTTTTCTTTGTCCGCCGCTGATCTTTTTGTTAAGCGGGCTTCCTACTTTCATGTCGCGTATCTCAAGGAGGCCCAGGCTTTTAAGTGTTGAATCGACCCTTGCAACAATTTCGGCATCGGTAAGGTTGTCGAAACAGAGCTTGGCGTTATAATACAGGTTTTCGAAAACAGTAAGCTCCTCAATCAGGAGGTCGTCCTGAGATACATAGCCAATCAGTCCTTTTACTTTTTCTTTATCGTTGTGAATGTTAACGCCGTTGATAAGCACTTCTCCGTCGCAGGGCGAGTTGATCCCGTTCAGGACGCTCAGAAGGGTTGATTTTCCGGCTCCGCTGGCGCCCATAATACCGACCATCCTTCCTGATTCTTCCCTGAAGCTCATATGATGAATACCTACTTTTCCGCTCTTGAACCGGTATTCAATGTTGTTAACTTCATAAAGTACACGCGATTCCCTGAAAACCTCTTTCATGAACTGGTCGGTCACATCGAGGTAATAAATGGGTTTAATGACATTTCCTTTCAGTGAAGCGCCCTGGCCGAAGGGATATATCTTATCTTCCTGGAGAAGCTGGCTGCTCATGGTGAGCTCGCCGGTGCCTGTATATCGTGTGTAATAGAGCTGTACAGAGGGTATGAAGAGGAACCATATCTGGCCTTTCATCTGTTCCCTGTAGATATGCTTTGCTTCCTTTAGTCCGGGTTCTTTATCGCCGTTGATAACAAGAATGTCCTGGTGATCGGGAGCGTTATCGAATGTGTTGAGTACAAATTTTTCAGTAACGGAGTACTCTTCTTCAGTTATATTAAGTCCGTCGGCAAGGCTGCTGATGAATCCGAGTTCGAGCTGGCTCACTTCCTGTTCGCCTGAACGGCAGAATTCAAGCGCCTGAATAACCACAACTATTCGCTGTTCCTGGTCGAGCATACCCTGCTCGTTGATATCCTTGCACAGCTTGCGGATCCTGATGGCAATGGCTCCTTCGCGGCGTTCCAGGCCTCTTTTTTCAAGCTTCTGCTTTGCCTCATCAAATGCCTTGTCGTATGTTGCAAGGTATTTATTCACCTGCTCCTGGTCGAGCTGCCGGCGCAGAAAAGCTTCAACAACACCCCGCCTGTCAGTATCAATGGTTTGAGGATTTGCAATGATGGCAAACAGCTGCATCAGGGTTTCAAGGATCTTCTCACTCATGAACGCTTACTTTATATTTCGATTTGAAGGTATGAAATTAATCAATTGATTCAAATGTAACCGGGGGAGATATTTATTTGTCCCTGTTTTTTTTTCTTTTCTTCTTTTCTACCGAGAAGCCGAATTTACCTATCTGTTTACCTGTCTCACAATATTTTCCATGTATATAGCTTATCGGTTCAGCATCCAGAAGCCGGAAAACGCCACTCTTGTCATTGTAATACTCCTCATCGGCGTGAACAGCAACAACTTCCGCAATGAACATGTCGTGCGATCCGAGATGCCTGACCTCTTTTACCACACATTCTATATTAACAGGCGATTCCTTTATCAGGGGGGCACTGACAACTGTTGCTGGTACAGGAGTTAACCCTGTTTCACGGAATTTGTCGTGTTTCCTGCCTGACTTAACACCACACCAGTCAGTAACCCGTGCCAGTGACTTTGTCGTCAGGTTAATCACGAAACAACCGGTCCGGCTGATGATCGCGTGTGAATGACGGCCCGGCCTGACCGATATATAGCACATCGCCGGTTCGGTACATATTGTGCCCGTCCAGGAGATTGTAATTATATTATATTCAGATGGTTCAGCGCCACAGCTTACCATTACTGCCGGCAGAGGATAGATCATGGTGCCGGGTTTCCATAGTAGTTTTGCCATCAGGAGTAAATATTAGTTCATAAATATAGGGTTTTTAAAGTGTCAGAGGCTTGCCAGATTGACACTTTTTATTGCTTCCTGAGTGTCAATTCGTCCATAATATGGGGGTGGCAAAGAATTTGCATACCAGTTGAAAAAGACCGGAAATGAACATTAATGATTATGCGATAAACCTTAACGACAGGGCACGGTCAGGGAAGCTCGACCCGGTTATCGGCCGCGATGATGAGATCCGCCGTATACTTCAGATACTTGAACGGCGTACAAAGAACAATCCCCTGATGATTGGTGAGCCCGGTGTTGGGAAAACGGCAATAGCCGAGGGAATAGCTCACAGGATCGTCCGTGGCGATGTACCCGAAGACCTGAAATCGAAGATCATCTATTCACTCGACATGGGGGCTCTTATTGCAGGAGCTAAATACAAAGGAGAGTTTGAAGAAAGGCTTAAATATGTAATCAACGAGGTTATCGGATCGAACGGTGAATTTGTTCTTTTCATCGATGAGATCCATACATTGGTTGGGGCAGGCGCCTCAGAAGGTGCTATGGATGCCGCAAATATCCTGAAGCCTGCTCTGGCCAGGGGCGACCTGCGTGCCATAGGGGCGACAACCTTCAAAGAGTATCAGCGTTATTTTGAAAAGGATAAAGCCCTGGAAAGAAGATTCCAGGTCGTGATGATCGATGAACCAGGCCGTGAAGATTCAATTTCAATATTAAGAGGTATAAGGGAAAAATATGAGTCGCATCACAAAGTCATAATCCGCGACGAAGCCATTGTGGCGGCTGTCGATCTTTCCACTCGTTATATTACCGACCGCTTTCTGCCCGACAAGGCTATCGACCTCATCGATGAGGCAGCAGCCAGGCTGAGGCTCGAGATGAACTCCGTGCCTGAGGAGATCGATGAAGCAGAGCGAACCATAACACGACTGGAGATAGAAAAGGAGGCTGTCAGGAGAGATGGCGACACCATGAAAGAAAAAGCTATTGCCAGGGAGCTTGGACTTATGCAGGCAAAAAAGCATGAGCTGATGACTGCCTGGAAATCAGAGAAAGAGAATATCAATGCACTGCAGGAAAAGAAAAGAGCTATTGAAGCTCTGAGGAATGAAGCCGACAGGGCAGAGCGTGCCGGTGATTACGGTAAGGTGGCCGAAATACGATACGGACGGATCATAGAGCTTGAGAAGGCTGTTGCGGAGCTGAAGGAAAGGATGGATGAAAATAAAGAAAAAGGCTCACTGGTTCAGGAGGAGGTTCGTTCAGAAGATATCGCAGAGATAGTCTCTAAATGGACAGGCATCCCGGTAGCGAGGATGATGGAGAGTGAAAAGGAAAAACTGTTACGCCTCGAGGATGAGCTGCACAAGAGAGTGGTAGGCCAGGATGAAGCAATAAGCGCCGTAGCAAATGCTGTCCGGAGGTCGAGGGCCGGTCTTCAGGATAATAAACGGCCTGTAGGATCTTTCATCTTCATCGGCACAACGGGTGTCGGAAAAACAGAACTGGCCAGAGCCCTGGCTGAGTATATGTTCAACGATGAAAACCTGATGACAAGGATCGACATGTCTGAATACCAGGAACGTCATTCTGTTTCACGGCTTATAGGTGCACCTCCCGGTTATATAGGTTATGAGGAAGGGGGCCAGCTCACAGAAGCAGTAAGGCATAAGCCCTATTCCGTGGTGCTTCTCGACGAGATTGAAAAAGCACATCCCGACCTGTTCAACCTGCTCCTGCAGGTACTCGATGAGGGAAGGCTCACCGACAACAAGGGAAGAACCGTCAACTTCAGGAATGTGATAGTGATCATGACATCGAACCTGGGATCAGATATTATAAGGGACAGGATGGATGAATGGAACGATGATATGCCTGATAATATACAGGAAGAACTGCAGAAGGAGATCTTCGCACTGCTGAGAAAGTCGCTGAGACCCGAGTTCCTGAACAGGATCGATGAAATAGTTATGTTCAGACCTCTTACTCCTGATCAGATCAGCGATATAGTGAGGCTTCAGCTGAAGGGGATCAGAAGTATGCTGGAGGCATATAAAATAAGGCTTGAAATAACAGATGATGCAGTGGCATGGCTTAGCGAAAAAGGATATGATCCTCAAAGCGGCGCAAGACCTGTTAAACGACTTATCCAGAAAGAGCTTGTTAATGAGCTGTCGAAGGAAATTATTGCAGGAAATATATCGATGGAATCAGTTGTGAAGGTATCGGTAAAGCAGGGAAAGCTTATTTTTATGAAAGGATAACCTGTTATTTTTAATATCCGGCGGTGGTTATCTCATCGACCTGACACATTCATCAACATCTTCAAAGATCTCGAATACTGTGTTGAGGTTGAGGGTGTTGAGAACTTTCAGCACAGCAGGTTCAGGAGCAGCCAGCTTAAGCAAACAGTAGTTGTTCCTGGCAGTTCTCATAATTGAAAGCAGACATCCGAAGCCGGAGCTGTCGATATATTCCACATTCTTAAGGCTGAGAACCACCCTGGTGCTTCCATTCTGAAGAGCGCCGTTAATTTCCTCCTTAAGCTCCTCGGTGACCAGTGCATTTATACTTTTGATGGTAAAGGTGATGATATCGATCTTATCCCTTCTTTCTATGTTTATCATTTACGTTCAGAGCTTTTTTGTTAAGATAAGATCGTCCAGCTCCTTTATTGCTTCATTGGTATCGTCACGAAAACGCCGGACATAGCCTTCGTAATTTCCAGTGTTCCTGCCATCTTTAGCTTCGAGTTCAAATGTTTTAAGCATGGAAGCAAGATCTGCCATCCCCATGATCGCCACCGACGACTTTGCTTTATGTGCCAGAAGTCCGAGGTGATGATAGCTGTTCATGGAAAGAAGTTTTTCCATTTCGTTGTACATTTCAGCAGCCTGTTCGCGGAACATTTCAATAATCTCGGCGATCACGCTGTTATCTCCTCCTGAAACCGATTCGAGATAATCAGTGTTTATATACCTGTATTCCATATTGATCAAGACGAGAATAGAGTAAAAAAGGATGCAAAGAATAAAACAAATATATATTTTTTTTTTATCTGCCGTACCTGTCGTTATAAAAAGCCCTTTTGTTTCAGCTAAAATAGTGCTACTTTTATACTGAAAAACTTTCTTCCATGAGACATCTTATCTGCTCCCTGTCGATTGTGCTGATACTGATCAGCAATTGTGCGGATGCACAGACTGACCTTAAGATCAGCAAGAAACAGTTCAGGAACGATAAATCGGGTTTCGACGAGGCATGGAAACATGTTACCGGCGGCGACTCATTTTATAAGGACGGTGGTGCATGGTATGCCAGCGCATACGAAGAATATCTGAAGGCATCGCTCTATAACGGCGTTAATCCTGAACTGAACTACAAGGCAGGTGTGGCTGCCCTCTTTTCCGATAACAAGGAGAAAGCTATCGATTTCTTCAGCAGGGTGATGGAAGAGAAGAGTGATATAGCTCCCGACGTACTATTCTTCACAGGCAGGGCACTTCAATATGCGGGCAGGTATGATGAGGCTGTCGAAAAACTGGGAAATTTCATTGCGACAGCCGATAAGAAGCAGGTACAGCTCGTGGAACTGGCAAAAAAATATATAGAAGAGTGCAAAGCGGCAGCAGAGATAATTAAAGATACCCTGAGAGTAAAAATAGAGAATGTGGGATCAGGAATAAACTCGAATGCAGATGATTATTCTGAGCTTCCTGCCCCTGACGGGAAGACGATGTACTTCGCTTCGCGCAGGCAGCTTTCAAAATCAAGTACCGAATATGACGACTCCAGGTTTGATGAGAACATTTTTTTCTCGACAAACATAAACGGTGAATGGGGTATGGCAGTGTCGGCAGGAAAGAACCTTACTACAAAGTATTGTGAAACACCTCTCTATATCGATCCTTCCGGCGAGAAGCTTTACATCTATGCCGGGTATGAGGGCGGAGGAGATATAAGGGTCTCGGAACGAAAAAAGGAGTCATGGAAAGATCCGCAACCAGTCTCTTTCAACATTAACAGCGGTGGAACAGAAACATCAATGACCATTTCGCCGTCAGGCAATGAGGTCTGGTTTGTGTCAGACCATGGTAAGGAAGGATTGGGAGGCAGGGATATTTATTTTATTAAAAAGATCGACGACAGGAAATGGTCAAAGCCTCTCAATGCAGGAGCTGCCATTAACACCAGATGGGATGAGGAATCACTTCGTTTTTCTGATAACGGTGACACTTTGTTCTTTGCATCCATGGGACATACCACCATGGGAGGATTCGACATTTTCTACAGTGTTAAGGATCAGGATGGAGCATGGAGCGGCGCCAGGAACATTGGTTTTCCCGTGAACAGCCAGTGGGATGAGCTCTTTTTTCATCCCGGAGGCAAGGCAGGCAATACATTCTATTTTGCCTCCAATCGTCCTGAAAGTATTGGAGGCCTCGATATTTTCAGAGGCACAAACATACCTCCCGAACCTGTTATTGTGCCTGTTATCATTGAACCTCCCAGGGCTGATACAGTAATTATCAGGGACACGGTGGTTGTTGTTAAGGAAGTGGTACAGGCTCCTCCGCCGCCGCCACCAGCACCTGTGGCCGAACCGCCGAAAGAACCTGTTCTTTATCTTACCGGCCGGGTAAAAGATTCTGAAACAGGTGATCCGATACTTGCAAAGATCGACCTTATAGACCTCTCTACCGACGGAGTTATTGCCACTACGGCAAGCTCAGATGTCGATGGCAGCTACAAGATCGAACTTCCCGGGAAGAAATCATATATGGTCGATGTGCGTGGTACCGGATTCCTCTCCGACATGAAAAGGATAGATATCCCTGCTGCCTATACCGGAGAGTCGTACAGCCTCGATATGTCGCTGGTGAAAGTAAAGGTCGGGAAGAAGGTTGTACTGAACAACATCCTGTTTGAAACAGGAAAGGCAATTCTTACCACCGGGTCATACGCTGAACTCGACAGGCTCTATAATATCCTTGAAGATAACCCGCTGATGAAAATTGAGATTTCGGGTCATACTGATAATACAGGAAGCGCCACACTAAATAACACCCTCTCAGCAAACAGGGCAAAATCGGTTGTGGATTATCTTATACATAAAGGTATAGTTGCATCGCGCCTTGAGTATAAGGGATTCGGATCACTACAGCCTATTGCAGATAATGCAACACCTGAAGGAAGGAAGATGAACAGGCGTGTTGAATTCAAGATACTTGAATTCTGATAATAGTCAGAGTTTGATAGTAAAGTTTTCACTTATTTTGTTCAGAATAAACTCTAATCACCTGTAAGATAATTCCATCGGAGCGATGTGTCAGCAGGTTAACAGTGTAACTAATTAATTCAATTCAATTTAATGAAAAATACGGCATTTACAAAATTCCATCAGGAAGCAGGAGCCAGGATGATCCCGTTTGCAGGCTACAACATGCCTGTTGAGTATTCCGGAATTACAGAAGAACATATAACTGTAAGGGAAAAGGTCGGTGTCTTTGATGTATCACATATGGGTGAATTCCGGGTTACCGGCCCTTCGGCCCTGAGCTATCTGCAGCATATTACCTCGAATGATGTATCAGCCCTTTTTGACGGGAAAGTTCAGTACTCATGTTTTCCGAATGGCAGCGGAGGAATCGTTGACGACCTCCTGGTATACAGGTTCAGCGAGCAAAATTATCTTCTCGTGGTCAATGCTGCCAACATTGAGAAAGACTGGAACTGGTGTGTGAAAAATGCAGCTTCTTTTGGCCTGGTACCAGGGAAGGATCTCATCAATATCTCAGACACTGTGGCACAACTTGCAATACAGGGGCCCTTTGCTATGAAGGCAATGCAAAAGCTTACATCGTCGAAGGTAACTGATATGGAATATTATACATTCCGTGAAATCGATTTTGCAGGAATAAATAATGTTCTTTTCTCGACAACCGGGTATACCGGTGCAGGAGGATGTGAGATATATATAAAGAATGAAGATGGCCCGAAGCTCTGGAAAGCAGTATTCGAGGCAGGCGAGGAGTTTGGTATTAAACCGATCGGGCTGGGAGCCAGGGATACCCTTCGCCTTGAAATGGGATACTGCCTCTATGGCAACGATATTAACGATCAGACATCACCCATTGAAGCAGGACTGGGCTGGATAACAAAATTCGCTGATAATAAAGACTTTATCGACAAGGAGCTTCTTCTGAAGCAAAAAAATGATGGTGTCGGACGCAGGTTGAAGGGATTTGTCATGATCGACCGCGGAATACCCCGTCAGCATTATGAAATAGCGGACTCATCAGGAAACATAATAGGAGAGGTCACTTCAGGTACTATGTCGCCGATGCTGAAACAGGGAATCGGAATGGGTTACCTGGCTAAAGGATTCTGGAAAGCCGACACAGAGATTTTTATCCGGATAAGAAATAAGGATCTGAAGGCAAAAGTGGTTAATCTGCCATTCTATAATGGGTAAACGAAAACTCGAAACATGTTTTTCGCCTGCACTCTATGAGGCAGAACAGCACTCAGGATCAATTGTTGTGATAATTGATGTCCTTCGTGCCTCTTCGGCTATTTGTACTGCCATAGCTAACGGAGCAGCCTCGATCATACCGGTTGCTGAAGTGGATGAGGCACGCGAATATAAAAACCGTGGTTTCCTGGTCGCAGCCGAACGCGATGGCTTTATCCTCGATTTTGCCGATTTTGGCAATTCTCCATTCAATTTCAGCAAAGAGAAAGTCGAAGGAAAGACAATTGTTTACAGCACTACTAACGGAACCGGAATTATTAAAAAGGTATCTTCGGCATCCATGATCGTTGTTGGTTCATTCCTTAATATTAGTGCACTGTCGAAGTGGCTTATTGATCAGACTGGAGATGTAGTTCTTTTCTGTGCAGGATGGAAGAACAGGTACAGCCTCGAGGATTCAGTATGTGCCGGAGCTTTTGCTGAACGGATCATGGCCAGCGGTAATTTTTATACTATTTGTGATTCCACCCTCAGCGCCCTCGACCTGTGGAAGCTTGCGAAAGATGATATCGCCGGTTACCTCGAGAAAGCAGCACAGCGATCGAGGCTCCGCGATAAAGGCCTTGACGATTGCCTTGGATTCTGCCTTACACCTGATTATACCGGAAAAATACCTGTAATCAGAAATGGCGTTCTTGTTGATAATAATTCATAAATAGGCATTTTTACTGTTAATTAATTAACAATAGAGCCTGTTTTTATTATATTTTTGTAAAGGTTTATAAGATTTAACCAGTAATAACTGTAATTTATCAAATCATGAAGAAACACAATTTTTTTGCCGGACCTTCCATTCTTCCCCAGTACACATTGGACAAAAGTATAGAAGGTATTAAAGATTTTGCAGGCTCAGGACTTTCGGTCCTCGAGATCTCACATCGCAGCAAGGAATTCATCGCATGCATGAACGACACTATCGGCCTCGTAAGGGAACTGCTCGAGGTACCCTCAGGTTATCAGGTTATTTTCCTCGGCGGCGGAGCAAGTCTCCAGTTTGCAATGGTCCCGATGAACCTGATGAACACCAAATCGGCTTACCTGGTAACGGGTGAATGGGCAACAAAAGCACATAAAGAGGCAAAACTGTATGGTGAAGCTGTTGAGGTGGCCTCTTCAAAAGACAAGAATTTTTCATACATACCAAAGACATATTCTGTACCGGCTGATGCAAGTTATTTCCATATAACCACCAATAATACCATCTATGGTACCGAACTTAAGAAGGACCCGGATGTTAAGATTCCCCTTATAGCCGACATGTCGTCGGATATTTTCAGCCGTCCTGTCGATGTCTCCAAATATTCGCTGATTTATGCCGGTGCACAGAAGAACCTGGCGCCTGCAGGTGTTGCCCTTGTTATTATTAAAGAAGATGTACTGGGCAAGGTCACTCGTCCGATCCCGACGATGCTTGATTACAGGACACACATAAAGGCAGAATCGATGTTTAATACACCTCCGGTATTTACAATCTTTGCAGCACAGCAGACCCTCGTCTGGCTGAAGAACCAGGGTGGCATCAAGGCTATACAGAAGAAGAATATTGACAAGGCAGAAATGCTCTACAACGAGATAGACAGAAATAAGCTGTTTGTCCCGACAGTAAAAGATGCTGAAGACAGGTCACTGATGAATATCTGCTTTGTAATGGCCGAAGAGTATAAAGAGCTCGAACAGCCATTTGCTGATTTTGCAAAATCAAAGGGTATGGTCGGAATAGCAGGCCACCGTTCTGTTGGCGGATTCAGGGCTTCTACATACAATGCACTTCCTGCAGAGAGCGTAAAAGCGCTGGTCGATACAATGAAAGAATTTGAAAAGAACCATTAATAGTACCATCATGAAAATACTTGTTGCCACCGAGAAAGCATTTGCTCCCGTAGCAATCAAACTTATACGCGAAGTAACCGATGCAGCCGGTCACGAGCTTGCATTGCTGGAAAATTATAAGGATGTTTCTGAACTTCTTTCTGCAGTTGCCGATGCCGATGCAATGATAGTCCGCAGCGACATGGTAACAGCACAGGTACTCGATGCTGCCGGAAAACTTAAAATAGTGGTCAGGGCTGGTGCAGGCTATGATAACCTGGACCTGCCGGCCTGTACATCACATAATGTGGTCGCAATGAACACACCAGGGCAGAACTCAAATGCTGTTGCCGAACTGGCCTTTTCGATGATGCTTTTCCATGCTCGCGGAGGCTTTGCAGGAAAATCGGGATCTGAGCTGCGCGGAAAGAAACTGGGGCTTCATGCATTCGGAAATGTCGGCAAATATATGGCTGCCATTGCCTCAGGCTTCGGAATGGAAGTTTATGCTTACGATCCTTTTGTGCCAGCCGATGAAATGAAAAAGAGCGGCGTGAAAGCATGCAGGGATGCAGAAGAGCTGTACTCTCTCTGCCAGTACGTGTCACTCCATATGCCGGCAAACGACAAAACCAGGAAATCGATAGGACACGATCTTCTGAACAGGATGCCTAAAGATGCAGTACTCGTCAATACTGCACGCAAGGAGGTTATCGATGAGGAGGGACTTCTGAAAATCTTTGCTGAGAGAAAAGATTTCAGCTATCTGTCTGATGTGGAACCTGATGCAAAAGCCGCTTTCGAGGAAAAATACAAGGGAAGGTTCATCTTCACGGCAAAAAAGATGGGAGCCCAGACTGAAGAGGCAAACATCAATGCAGGAGTAGCTGCTGCAAGACAGATTGTCGATTACTTCAAAACAGGAAACGAAAAATTCAGACTAAACAAACAGAAATAAAAGTAAGTTCTTAATGGCAGTTGTAAAACCATTCAGGGGAGTGAGACCTCCCCGCGAGATAGCAAAGGATCTGGCATCTCTTCCTTATGATGTGATGAACAGTGCCGAAGCGCTGGAAATGGCAAAAGGGAAAGAGTGTTCCCTGTTACACATAACCAGGGCCGAGATTGACCTCCCTCCCGATATTGATTCACACTCTGCTGAAGTGTATAAAAAATCAGTCGATAATTTTGCACTCTGGAGGAAGAAAGGCTGGCTGATCCAGGATGAAGAACCATCCTTCTATATTTATGCCCAGACAATGGAGGGCCGTACTCAATATGGCATCGCAGCTTGCGCTTCTGTCGACGATTACCTTAAGGGCATTATTAAAAAACATGAGCTGACACGTCCTGATAAAGAACAGGACAGGATGGTACATGTACGGGCCAATAACGCAAATATCGAACCAGTATTCTTCACATATCCTGCAGTAAAAGAGATAGATGCTATTGTAAAAAGGATTGTCAGGAAGGAAAAGCCTGAGTACGACTTTACTGCTGAAGATGGTTTCGGACATCATTTCTGGCTGATCAGGGATCCGGAAACGAACGAAAGGATTGAAACTCTTTTCAGGGAGAAAGTGCCGTACATGTATGTTGCAGACGGGCACCATCGTACGGCAGCGGCTGCCCTTGTCGGCAAGGAAAAAAGGGATATGAATCCAGCACATACCGGCAACGAGGAGTACAACTATTTCCTGGCAGTGATATTTCCCGACGACCAGCTGAGGATAATAGATTATAACAGGGTCATCAAGGATCTGAATGGCCTGACAAAGGAGGAATTTCTTTCCAGGCTGGAAGCAGGCTTTGAGGTGAAGGATAAAGGAGAGAAGATCTACAAACCGAAGAAACTGCACGATTTCTCCATGTACCTCGATGGCAGATGGTACAGCCTCAGGGCCAGGAAAGGCACTTTCGATGATAATGATCCGATAGGTGTACTTGATGTTACCATCCTTACCAGGCAGATACTTTCTCCGGTACTCGACATACAGGATCTCAGGACTTCGAAACGTATCGACTTCGTAGGAGGTATCCGCGGTCTTGGTGAGCTGAAGCGAAGAGTCGACAGCGGAGAGATGAAAGTAGCCTTTGCACTGTTCCCGGTATCGATGAAACAGCTGATAAACATCGCCGATTCAGGTAATATCATGCCTCCGAAGACCACGTGGTTCGAGCCGAAGCTGAGAAGCGGACTTGTTATTCATCTGCTTGAGTAGATTATTTTAGTCTGCCCGGGTTCTTCATAAAATAATTGCAAGGGGAGTTGCTTTATGTCCGATATTGTTTCCAATATTATTTCGCTGAAGAGGCAGATACCCTTGTCTGTCAGGCTGGTTGCTGTTTCCAAAACGAAAAGTGTTTCTGACATTCTTGAAGCCTACAGTGCAGGACAGAGGGCTTTTGGTGAAAACCGCGTACAGGAATTACTCTCTAAGAAGGATAAGCTGCCACCCGATGTTGAATGGCATCTTATCGGGCATCTTCAGTCGAACAAGATAAAATATATAGTCCCCTTTATCAGCATGATACACTCTGTCGATTCATTCAGGCTGCTGACAGCAATCGATGAGGAGGCTGGAAAAATAAAGCGGCAGATCGACTGCCTGATACAATTTCATATCGCCAGGGAGGAAACAAAATATGGGTTTTCATTCAAAGAGGCTGACGAAATGATGGGTACCGACGAATTCAGGAATCTTAAAAATGTCAGGATATGCGGGGTAATGGGGATGGCAACCTTTACCGATGATACCTCCGTTGTACGATCGGAGTTCCGAGACCTTGCAACCCATTTCAAGGCTCTTAAAGATAAGTACTTCAACAGGTTACCATATTTCAAAGAACTATCAATGGGCATGTCGGGCGATTTTCTTACTGCAATTGAAGAGGGTAGCACAATGGTTAGGATCGGAAGTATTATATTTGGGGAGAGGAGTTAGGAGTCAGAGTGAGAGTGAGAGTGAGAGTGAGAGTGGGAGTGGGAGTAGGAGTGGGTGTAATGTATAGTAATTTGTAAAAATTCAGATATGGGAAAATTATCAGTGAAATATCTTGGACTGGAACTCAGGAGTCCGCTTATCGTCAGCAGCAGCAGGCTGACATCAACAATTGATTATCTGAAACAGGCTGACGACAGTGGTGCAGGGGCTGTGGTGCTGAAATCGCTCTTCGAAGAGCAGATAAACCAGTATGTTCATGCCATGCAGCCTTCGCACAGCTACCCCGAGGCAGATGACTATACCGCTTTTTATATCAAGTCGCACTCAGTTGAAGAATATCTCACACTTATCCGGAAGGCAAAGGAACAGATCAGCATCCCTGTAATACCGAGCATTAATTGTTACACCTCGGAAGGGTGGACAGACTTTGCAAAAAATATCCAGGATGCAGGGGCCGATGCGCTTGAGATAAATGTCTTTATGCTTCCTTCCGACCGTAAACAATCATCGGCTGATACTGAAAAAGTTTATTTCGAGCTCATCGGGAAGCTGAAGAAGGTAATTACAATTCCCATTGCCCTGAAGATCGGATACAGGTTCTCTAATATATTGTATATGATCGACCAGTTTTACATGAGAAAAGTGGAAGGCGTGGTAATGTTCAACAGGTTTTATGAACCTGATATTGATATTGAGAATCTCGACGTTGTTCCTTCAGCCATATTCAGCAATGAGAGCGAACGCAGGATGGTGCTCAGGTGGATAGGTATGGCCAGTGCACAGGATATTAAAATTGATATCTCTGCGTCAACTGGAGTACACAGCGGCAGCGATGCAGTCAGGTATATACTCGCCGGCGCCAATTCTGTACAGGTGTGTTCCGTTCTTTATCAAAATGGAATCCCGTACATCAAAACCATGAACAACCAGATCGGTGATTGGATGGAGAGTAAAGGTTTTGCGACGGTCGATGAATTCAGGGGAAAGCTGAATTACCGTAACTACAAGAAACCTCTTGTGTTTGAAAGGACACAATTCATGAAGTACTTTGCTTCCGAAGATTGAAAGGGATTTCTGTCCATTACTTTTTACCCCCTGCCCATAAACTACCTTTTATACACATATTCTGAAATATTCAATTTATGAAGGTGGGATCCCTCATTACGCCTCCTGCGTCGGATTCATTTCAAGACGAATTCATCTGACAAGGGCCTCATAATGAATTCCGTATAAAGTCCTGGAGATTCCTCTCTTTGCCTCCTGCGTCGGCTTCGCTCGGAATGACAGGATGATTTTTGTTAAAATAGGAAAGAGGCGGCGCGTTTTACAGTATTCTTTCTCTTGAATTGAATATTGAGCAAAACGCGCCGCCTCTTTCCTAAAATACCCTCAAGCAACCTGTCATTCCGAGCGAAGCGAGGAATCTCCTGAATATCAACACCATATAATATTTGTGTATAAAGGGTAAGCCCACGATAGGGGGTTGGAGCTAAAATAACCACTTAGAATGCGGGAGGGATGCTATCTCTCCAGAATTGAGATCAGCTCATGCACAAGGGCGTTTTTTTCATTCATGAATGCAAAGGGGCTCTCCATAATAATTGTTATGAGCTCATCTTTCCTTGGCCGGGTGGCATTCTGAACACTTCCTTCAATGACGGTCATACACTCTATTGATGTGGCATAATCGGCTTTCAGGAAAGTCCTGGTCATATCAGTAAGGTAGTCGGAGTAATCAAGTCCCGACTGCCAGCATGAGGCAACAAGCATGCTGATAGTCTGTGGTTTATATTGTTTCCTTATTTCACTGATCACTTCCGGCCTGACCGACTGGTCCTTAAGGTCGTTAAAGAATTCAGAGATGACAGGGCGGACAGAGTTGCTGGTACTCCTGTCATAGTATTCTGCCAGGAGTGTCACAGCTCCTTCGAAAGGTTCTTCGTCGCGGAGTGCCTGAATAGACTGTATAACAGCTTCCGTATTGTTTTTCTTCAGGATTGCAGATAGTTCCTTCAGCTTTTTGTCTGATCTTTTCACTATTTCTGAATTTTCGGCAAAGTTAGAAATAGACTTAATAAATTGCCCTTTTTTGAAAAATAAAAATAAAATACTAATTTAGTCCTTGATTACGTTTGAAATTTAAACACTTGAACCATGGATAAGAAAATCAGAATCAGCTCCGTTATTTTTTTGGTATTTATTCTTGCTGCCGCAATTCTTACAGGCTGTAAAGGCGGTAATAAGGCTGAAAAGGAAGATGAACAGGAAGGTAAATTACCGGAAAACCTTACCGAGATAAAACAGGATATCGACCAGGCCAAGAAGATCTTTAATGCTCTGCCATCGCCTCTCGAATCAGCGCAGCTTATCAAAACTGCCGGAGCAGAATTCGATGAGAAGCTCCTTAACCCGGTTTCGAAGCAGAACACCTATGTTACCAGCAAGGCTATGGCCCTGAACCTGGGTGTTTATACCTGCGACCTTAGCTTTGCAAGCCTTTATGAACAGACACAGCTGCTGATCGATTATATGAATGCCGCTAAGAAAATGGCTGACGGGCTGGGAATTCTTAAAGCTATAGAACAGGAACATATCGATAAACTCGAAGAAAACATCAATAATAAGGAAGTTATTATGGAAGTCGTATCTCAGACTTTCATGAACTCAAACTCATACCTCGAGGAAAACGGACAGACAGCAACAGCTGCAACAGTGCTCGTAGGAGGCTGGATCGAAGGACTCTATATCTCAACACAGCTCGTTGACATGAAAGAATTCAACGGCAATAAGCTGGTTGGAAGAATAATTGACCAGAAACTTTCAATAGATATTCTTATCGACCTTCTTAATTCAAGCAAGGGAAATCCCGGAGTTGACGAGCTTCTTACACAGGTTCAGAAACTAAAGGCGGTGTTCGACAAGATTAAAATAACAACAGGAAATGTCCGCCCGGAATACGACCAGTCGACAAATACTACTGTTCTTAAGTCAGAGGTTACAACAGACATGACCCCGGAAATATTCGGGGAGCTGAAAAATGTTGTTGCAGAAATAAGAAATTCATTTGTAAACTAATTTAACCATGAGACTGATAAAGACTTTACCGGTAGTAGCATTGCTGGCCTTTGTACTGAGCGCTTCTGCTGATGCTCAATGCAAGGCATTTGCAAAGAAAGAGTGCCTGCCCCAGCTTTCGGGATATACACACGATGGCAATTACCATGCGGCCGTCCTGGTTGAAGGTGAGGAAGCTGAGCTATACAAAACTTTCTATTCCGATATGGAATACAGAATAGCAATTGTCGGGGAGAACAAGTTGCCGGCTATCGAATTCAAGATCATGGATATAAATAAAAATGTTCTCTATACCAACAAGGATAATAACTATGCTTCCACATGGGACTTCAAACTGCAGTCGAGCCAGCAGCTGAAGATAATTGTCAAGGTGTCGTCATTTAATAAACCTGGTGACACACCTGC
>ERZ1645192.395-NODE-395-length-35794-cov-8.403341_pt1 | contig 35794 bp, 28 predicted proteins | sample MGYA00575354_ERZ1645192 | MGnify/ENA primary metagenome ERZ1645192 (study PRJEB40844, sample SAMN11349763) | freshwater sediment metagenome | isolation source: river sediment | host: Sediment | place: India: Faizupur Khadar , New Delhi | collected 2017-02-21 ...
GGCGCCCGTCCGGCGTGGAAGTACCTCGCGGCCTCCGGCCGCGAGTTCCAGCGGCTTGATGTTGGGATATCCGTACGACCGGTGATCGCCAAGGACCTCAGCCGCTGGATCGTGCCGTAGTCGAACTCGCGCACGGAGTGCGCGAGGTACTTTCAGGGCCCGGCTGCGCAGCAGCCGCGGCGTGTAGCCCGGACCGACAGGTCCGGGTGCGCCGGTCGCGTTCGGCGTCCGAGCCGCGCGAGCGGCGGGGGAGACACGGGCGCTGGTCGAGAATCGCGAGCCTTTCCCAACCGACGCTGCTCCCGCTCCATCTCCCGATTTTGCAGACATGTTTGAGATTGTGCCGTGCGGGTTGACACGGATGGGTTCAGATGGTAAAGGACGATAACAATGTGGCCACACCTGATTGTCAGAGCGCGATCCGAACCTGTTTTTATGTTCAGTGCGGACGGGAAGGATCGCACCAGCCGTGAGGCGTTCGGCACGCTCGCACCTGAAGGCAGCCTGTCGGATGGCGGATACAAGACGTGACGGAGACATGACATGCGCAAGGAGTACGGGAAGGCGCTCCGGCAGTATTTCGCGAAGCAGATGAAGGAGCGGCTGCCGGAATTCAAAGAGGAGAAGGTGCAGTCCGTGTACCTGTGGCCCGGGCAGCGGGCATTCGGCCGGTCGGCGGCCGGCTCGTTGAAATGCTGGATCGTGCTCAGCCCCAGTCCCAAGGACTACGACGAGTTCACGGTCCTGGTGGGGTGGTCGACGCGGGGGCGGTACCCGGAGCTCTCGGTGATCCCTGCGCCCCAATCGCCGTCGCCGGACCGGGCGGAGTTCAGCCAGCCGGAGTACCTCACGCGACTCCCGCAGCTTTGGACCCGGCAGGATGAATGGTGGGTCATCCAGGCGTTCGAGCCGGCGCTCACCGTGGAGCAGATGACGGCCCGGCTGGCGCCCATCCCGGCGCCGGCGGCCGAGGCGACCGTGATCCCCCGCGTGGACGACGCCATCGACAAGGTGATTGAATACGGTCTCCCCTATCTCTCCGAGTTTGTTCGGTCGAGGGGCGGGGGCGGCTGATCCGCAGTCCCTGGCGGATTCGCGACGCGTGCCGCCCTGCGTCTCGAGCTCAGTTTGAGGCCTACACTCATGATGGTCGTGATCTCAGATTACCTGCTGCCGAAGCTACGGGCACACTTCGCCGATCGCCCCATGCGCGTGATTCCGGGGCAAGCCCCGCAGGTCATCTTTCCTGCCGCACATCCCGAAGTCGGCGACATTGAAATCTTCGATGACGGCGACGAGGTCATGATGGTCCTGGGGAAATTCACCCACAACCACTTCGGAAACGACGACCCATCCCTCTCGGACGTCGAACGCGCCGAGCGGATTTCCGAGGAAGTGGCCGGGTTTCTTCAGGAGATCTTCGCCGATCGGATCGAGTTCTTCGGCAGCCACCTGGGCGGGGGCGGTTGCCGCGTCCGCACGGGGAAGGCGCGGGGACTTCTTTCCAGGCTCATGTTTGGCAAGAAGACATATGTATGGTCAGGGCCACTCGATGCGGACGGCTAGCCCCGTGTCCGTGCCTGCCTCCGCCAGCGGGCCGCGCGCACGATGGGGCACAGGCGTCCCGCTGTCGAACTCGCGGCCGCCAGGACGCGAGGTAGAACGGGCCGTGTCCGGCGGACGCGGCCTACGGGCGTTTTCCTCGCGCCCCGTCAGGGCGCGGTTCCGCGAGGAATGAACGGCTTTCCAGGGGCTGCGGCCCGCCCTGCCGGGCGCGGCCTTGCCCCTGGCTAATATCTTCGCCTCCCTCCGGGAGGCGCACGATTCAGATCTGAGGAGTTATGTGGCCATGACCAAGAAGCTAAAGGAAGTGATGGGCCGGCTGGAGGCGATGGGGGACGAGAAGGTGCGGAGGCACAATCGCAAGAGCGGCGCCGGCGACAACCAGTACGGCGTCCGGATGGGCGACATCCGCAAGCTTGCCGCGACGGTCAAGGCCGATCACGCGTTGGCCCTGGCCCTCTGGGACACGGGCAACATCGACGCCCGGCTTCTGGCCGTCCTCCTGTTCAATCCGAAAGAGCTGTCCCGCGACGAGGTGGACCGGCTGGTGCGCTCCGGCGACTTCGCCCAGGTGGCCGACTGGCTGAACGCCTACGTGGTCAAAAACCATCCCGACAAGGAGGCGCTCCGCCAGCGGTGGCTGGCGGACGCCGACCCCTGGGCGGCGCGCGCCGGCTGGAGCCTGACCTACGAGCGGATCACCCGGGATCCTGCCGGGCTCGACCTGTCGGGACTGCTGGACCGGATCGAGGCGGAGATGGGGGGCGCCCCGCCGCCGGTGCAGTGGACCATGAATTTCTGCCTCGGCGGGATCGGCATCCACTTCCCCGAACATCGCCGTCGGGCCGTCGCCATCGGTGAGAAGCTGGGACTCTACCGCGACTATCCGGTTTCCAAGGGCTGCACCTCACCGTACGTCCCGGCCTGGATCGCCGAGATGGTGCGCCGGCTTTAGATAGCGCGGGCTGGTTGCGGCCCGCGCTTTGGAGTGCGGCGGCTGGACGCCGCTTTGGATTCCGGAACAGTTGACGGAATTGAGAGTGCGAATATCGGAAGGAATCCAACGACGCGTCCCGCGTCCATCCAGAGCGCACTCGATCCTGCGCCAGCTGCCTGTGCGCCTGACCCAACCGATAGACCTGAAACCGCTTGATCGTGGGCCGCAACCCTGCCGCGCCAGCGGCAGCGGCATGTAGCCCGGACCGACAGGTCCGGGTGGTTGGGACAGATCTGCCGCCCGAGCCGCACCGCGGCGGGGAAGCGGCGGGCCAATGGGATCGATTGCTTGTCGCTTTTTACCGTCGTTCCTGTGGAGTTCCGCTGGATCGAAAGATCCGGACGACCCGGAACTGTGGGTCCGGGCTACACCCCGTGGCCGCTGCGCAACCGGTCCGAGGCGTGGATCGTATGCCTTGAAACAAATTATGGCTAAAAATTCGATAGTTGCAACAGTCGGTCTTGGACAGCAGGTGTTTCTCCCTTATAATGAACTTACCGTCGAACACCCGACGCGTGCGATGCGTGCACAACCTCATCCCAGAGGAGGCGACATGACGGATCAAAAACCAAAAGGCTGCGTGCAGCCGGCGGCGGGGCCCATCGCCCCGAAGCCCGGGCCCGAAGCGGCCCCGGCGGCCGGCGAAGCGCCGCGAAAGGAGGCGACCGTGGGCGTGATGGTGGGCAAACCGGCTCCCGATTTCGAGGCTACGGCCTTCCACGAGGGAGACTTCAAGAACATCAAGCTGTCGGAGTTCAAGGGCCAGTGGGTGATGCTCTGCTTCTACCCCGGCGATTTCACCTTCGTCTGACCCACCGAATTGGCGGCGGTCGCCGCCAAAGCCGACGAATTCCGCAAGCTGGGCGTCCAGGTGCTGGCCTGCAGCACCGACAGCCGCTTCATCCACAAGATGTGGCAGGAGCATGAGCTGAGCAAGATGGTTCCGGGCGGCTTCCCGTTCCCCATGCTCACCGACGCCGGGGGGCGGATCGGGACGATCTACGGGATCTTCGACGAGGCCGGCGGCGTGGACGTGCGCGGCCGCTTCCTCATCGATCCGGACGGCATCGTCCAGGCCATCGAGATCCTCACGCCCCCCGTGGGCCGCAAGATCAATGAGGCCATCCGGCAGGTGCACGCGTACCAGCATGTCCGCAAGACCGGCGGCGCCGAGGTGTGCCCCGCCGGCTGGGAGCCGGGCCAGCCCACTCTCAAGGTGGGTCCCGACCTGGTGGGCAACGTCTGGAAGATTTGGAAGCCCAACGAATAGCAGACTGCGTTCTGAAAAACTGCCATCCGGTTCCGGATGCCTGAAGGCAACGGACACAGGCGGAACAGAAAAAAGCGGGGCCTGGTATCCAGGCCCCGCTTGTTTTTGGAGTCCGCCGGCTGCGCCGCCCGGGGCGCAGCCCATGGGGACGGCACGATCGCGATCAGGCGAGATCGAACCGGTCCAGGTTCATGACCTTGGTCCACGCCGCCACGAAGTCGTGCCGGAACTTCTCGCCGGAGTCGGCGCAGGCGTAAACTTCCGCCAGCGCCCGGAGCTGGGAGTTGGAACCGAAGACCAGGTCCACCCGCGTGGCGGTCCACTTCAGCTCGCCCGTCTTGCGATCGTGCCCTTCGAACAGGTCCTTGGCGTCGGAGACGGCCTTCCACTCCGTGCCCATGTCGAGCAGGTTCACGAAGAAGTCGTTGGTGAGCGTTTCCGGCCGCTGGGTGAGGACGCCGTGCCGGGTCGCGCCGACGTTGGTGTTCAGCACGCGCAACCCGCCCACGAGCACCGTCAGCTCGGGCGCGGTCAGGGTCAGGAGCTGCGCCTTGTCCACCAGCAGCTCCTCGGCGGTGACGGCGTAGCGGGTCTTCTGGTAGTTGCGGAAGCCGTCCGCGACCGGCTCGAGCACGGCAAACGAGGCCGCATCGGTCTGCTCCGGCGAGGCGTCCATGCGCCCCGGCGCAAACGGCACCGTCACCGCGTGGCCGGCGTTCTTCGCCGCCTGCTCGATGCCGGCGCAACCGGCCAGGACGATCAGGTCGGCCAGCGAGACCTTCTTGCCGTCGGACTGCGCCGCGTTGAACGCGCTCCGGATGCCCTCCAGCGCCTGGAGCACCTTCGCCAGCTGTTTCGGCTGGTTGACTTCCCAGTCCTTCTGCGGCGCCAGGCGGATGCGCGCGCCGTTGGCGCCGCCGCGCTTGTCGGAGCCGCGGAAGGTGGCGGCGGCCGCCCAGGCGGTGGAGACCAGTTCCGACACGGACAGGCCGGCGGCCAGAATCTGGCCCTTCAGGGCGGCGATGTCCTTGGCGTCAATCAGCTTGTGATCGACGGCCGGGATGGGGTCCTGCCAGATGAGCGCTTCGGCCGGAACCTCCGGCCCGAGATAGCGCGAACGGGGGCCCATGTCGCGGTGGGTCAGCTTGAACCACGCGCGGGCGAAGGCGTCGGCAAACTCGTCCGGGTTTTCCATGAAGCGCCGCGAGATTTTCTCGTAGGCGGGGTCAAACCGCAGGGACAGGTCGGTGGTCAGCATGGCGGGCGCATGGCGCTTCGCCGGGTCGTGCGCGTCCGGCACGGTGCCGGCGCCCGCGCCGCCCTTCGGCGTCCACTGATACGCGCCGGCCGGGCTCTTGGTCAGTTCCCACTCGTAGCCGAACAGATTCCAGAAGAAGTTGCTGGACCACTTCGTGGGCGTGGTGGTCCAGGTGACTTCCAGGCCGCTGGTGATCGAGTCGCCGCCCTTGCCCGTGCCGAAGCTGCTCTTCCAGCCGAGGCCCTGCTCCTCGATGCCCGCGGCCTCGGGCTCCGCGCCAACATGCGTCGCCGGGCCGGCGCCGTGGGTCTTGCCGAAGGTGTGGCCGCCCGCGATGAGGGCCACGGTCTCCTCGTCGTTCATCGCCATGCGGGCAAAGGTGTCCCGGATGTCCTTCGCCGCGGCGATCGGGTCCGGCTTGCCGTTCGGGCCTTCGGGGTTGACGTAGATGAGACCCATCTGCACGGCGGCCAGCGGGTTGTCGAGATCCCGGTCGCCGGAGTAGCGCTGGTCGTCCAGCCACTTGGTCTCGGCGCCCCAGTAGACGTCCTTTTCCGGCTCCCACACATCCTCGCGCCCGCCGGCGAAGCCGAAGGTCTTGAACCCCATGGATTCCAGCGCGACGTTACCGGCGAGGATCATCAGGTCGGCCCAGGAGATCTTGCGGCCGTACTTCTGCTTGATGGGCCAGAGCAGCCGGCGCGCCTTGTCAAGGTTCACGTTATCGGGCCAGCTATTGAGGGGGGCGAAGCGTTGGTTGCCCCGGCCGCCGCCGCCGCGACCGTCGCCGACGCGGTAGGTGCCGGCGCTGTGCCACGCCATGCGGATGAACAGGGGGCCGTAGTGGCCGAAGTCCGCCGGCCACCAGTCCTGCGACTGTTTCATCAGGTCGCGGAGATCCTGCTTCACGGCCGCCAGGTCGAGAGTCTGGAACTCCTTCGCGTAGTTGAACTCTTCGCCCATCGGGTTGGACTTGGCCGAGTGCTGGTGCAGGATGTCGAGCCGCAGCTGGTTCGGCCACCAGTCCAGGTTCGTCGTGCCGCCGCCGGCCATGTGGGGGTGCACGTTCTTCTTCTGTTCTTTCGCCATAACTTTGACCTCCTCCTATGTGTGATTTCAATAATCGAATTTCAGTTCCGTGAAGCGCCGCCGGACAGAATCACCCGGTCGCGGCGACGCATGCGGCTGGTCAATCGCTCCCCTGACAGTCCCGGCAGACCCCGAAAAAGTCCAGCCGGTGGGTGAGGATTTGGAAGCCGGTCTCGGCGGCGACCTCCTGGGTCAGGTCGTGCAGGCTGCTCAGGTCCGGATCGAAGATGGCGCCGCACCGCGTGCAGATCAGGTGGGGGTGCGGGTACGGCCGGTGGCCGTCGTATCGATTGCCCCGGTCGGCAAACCCCAGTTCCAGTACCTCGCCGATTTCCTTCAGCACGGCGATGGTCTTGTAGATCGTGGCCAGGCTGACGGTGGGGAAGCGGGCGTGGACCTTGGCGTAAATGGCCTCGACGCTCGGGTGGCCTTCGCTCCGGGACAGCACATCGAGCACCGCCAGGCGCTGCGGGGTGATGCGGAAACCCCGTGCCCGCAATTTCTCCAGCATCTGGGTGCGGCGGGATCGGATTTCAGACTCAGACTCATGAATGCGCATGCTGACAATCTAGCAAGGTTCGGATACATTGTCAATAATAATTATTGATAAATAATAATTATTTATTAATGGCACCATCTCCGGATATCCCATCGGATTGAATTAGCACTCTGTCTGGACCGGGCGATATGGTAATCTGTTTGTGGAAATACACATACATCAAACCCTGACGAGGTGACCATGAATTACCCCGTATGGGAACCGTTTATCGCCAACGGCGTGCTCATCGGCGTGATCGCCATCGTCCACGTGTTCGTGTCCCACTTCGCCATCGGCGGCGGGCTGTACCTGGTGCTCGCCGAGATCTGGGCGCGGCGCCGGAACGATGATGCCCATCTGGCGTACCTGGAGCGTTACTCCCGGTTCTTCGTCCTGCTCACCCTGGTGTTCGGCGCCGTGACCGGCGTCGCCATCTGGGTGACCATCGGACTGATCCACCCGGTGGGCACGAAGTGGCTGATCAACCATTTCGTCTGGGGCTGGGCCACGGAGTGGGTGATGTTCTTCCTGGAGATCACCGCCGCCATGCTCTACCTGTACGGCTGGCGGCGGCTGTCGCCGAAACTGCACCTGGCCATCGGCTGGATCTACTTCGTCACCGCCTGGCTGTCGCTGGTGATCATCAACGGCATCCTCACTTTCATGCTGACTCCCGGCGGATGGCTGGCCACGGGCAGCTTCTGGGAGGGGTTCTTCAACCCCGGTTTCCTGCCGGGGATGGTCTTCCGCACCGGCATCTGCCTGGCCCTGGCCGGCCTGTACGCCTCGCTCACGGCGGCCCGGGAACAGAACGCGGAGCTCAAGACGCGGATGCTCCGCTTCAACGGCGCCCTGACGCTGGGCGCGCTGGCGGTGGGGGTGCCGTCGGGCTACTGGTATTTCCTCACGCTGCCGCCGGTGGCGGCCGAGCAACTGGTGTCGGCGCGCGTGCCGGCGCTGGCGGTGCAGGTGATGCTCGCGGCCGCCGGAGTGCTGGCGCTGGCGGTCCTGGTCCTCCTGCTGCTCATCCCCCGCCGGACCGGCACCGTCGCCGCCGGCGTGATGCTGGCGCTGGCGCTTGTCGCCATGGGCGGCTTCGAGTGGGCCCGCGAGGCCATCCGCAAGCCGTACGTCATCCACGAATTTCTCTACAGCAACAACTTGCTGGCGCGCGACGCCGCCGCGCTGCCGGCGGCCGATCCGCTGCCGGTGGCCTTTTCCACCGGGGACCGCGGCCGTGACCTGTACTTGCACGGCTGCCGCTCCTGCCACACCATCGACGGCTATCACCCGCTGCGGGAGTATGTGGCCGGTCTCGAGGAAGCCTGGCTCGCCGGCATCGTCCCCCGGCTCCATCTTTACCGCGAGAAGATGCCGCCGTTCCCGGGCAACGCGGCCGACGCCGCGGCCCTGGGGCGCTACCTGAAGTCCGTGGCCGGGCCCGATCCGCTGGCCGGCGGCCGGCTGAGCGCCGCGGCGCAGGACGCGCTCGCCTTCGGGCGGCGCTGCGGCGGCTGCCACACCCTTGCCGGCAACTTCCGTCCGCTGGCGGATGCCTTCGCCGGCCTGACGCCCGCGGACGCGGCCGACATCGTCGCCGGCATCGGCGACATGTCCGACTCCATGCCCCCCTTCACGGGATCCGACGGGGAAAAGGAACGGGTGGCCCGCCACCTGACCGGAGGTGCGAAATGAACGTCCTGCACGCATTCCAACCGGTGCTGGTCACCGCCGGACCGGCCCTGGTCCAGCCGGCGCCCTACTGGCTGCTCACCGCGCTCCACTGGCTCACCTTCACCCTGCACCTGGTGGCGATGAACCTGCTGTTCGGCCTGCTGCTGGTGCTGCTGCTGGCCCGTCGGCACGCGGCCGTCAAACTTCTGGAGGAGACCGCCATCAAAATATTCCCGGTGGCGATGGCCGCCACCATCACCCTGGGGGTGGCGCCGCTGCTGTTCACCCAGGTCGTGTACGGCGAGTTCTTTTACGCCGCCACCATCGTCTCGGGCTGGAACTGGTTCCTCCAGATCCCGGTGGTGATGCTCGTGTACTATCTGCTCTACATCGTGGCGCTCCGGAAAAACCTGTCGGCCGGCGTCCGGCGCGGCCTGCTGGCGGCGGCGGCGGTGGGCTTCGTGTACATCTCCTACACGTTCACCATGATCTCGGACCTGGCGGAGAAGCCGACCCTGTGGGCGGGGCTCTACCAGGCGTCGCCGGGGGGCGCCAGCCTCAATCCGCACGTGGCGGAGACCATCTTCCGCTGGGGCCACTCGATCACCGGCGCCGTCGCGGTGGCCGGGATCATGATCCTCTGGTTCGCGCTCTTCCATCCGAAGCTGAAGGGGCGGACGGACCTGCTGGCGCTGGGCGGCCGGGTGTTCGTGGTCGCCGCGGTGAAGGCAACCGTCCTGAGCCTGATTTACCTGGCGCTCATCGACCGGGCGGTGCTGGACCGGTACCTCGAATCGCCCGCGCTGCATGCGCTCGGCACCGCTGTCGTCCTCAACGTCGTGGCGGGAGTTCTCGCGTGGCGAGTCCGGCGCGCGGCGCGCCCGCTGGGGCACGTGCTGGCCGCCTCGGGCCTCGTGTTCCTCGGCGTGGTCTGCATGGTGGCGGCGCGGCACTACCTGCGGCTGGTCTACCTCGAGGGCCGGTTCGACCCTGCGGCGCTGACCGTCGTGCCCCAGTGGGGACCGTTCCTCATGTTCCTGGTGACGTTTGTCGTCGGGTTGGCGGTGCTGTACTGGATGCTGCGGAAATTTTTCACCGTCCCGCATCCGGCGTGACGATCGCAACCGGCGGACGGACCGGAACCGACTAAACAGATCATTTCGTCAACTCGCACCGGCCGGGGTGCGCGCGCCGCATAACGCGGTGGCCCCGGGCTCCTATCCGCGCGGGCAATCAAAATTCGTGCGGACAAATCAGCCGTTTGCCGCTATGCTGAGGGCACATTCTATGGTCGGAATGGAACCATCTGACCTGGAGTTCATCGGATGAGCGTGTTGGCCGATGGTCTCATCGTCCTGGGGCTGGCGATCGCGGTGGCGGTCATCTGCCACCGCCTGCGCATTCCGGCGGTGGTGGGTTTCCTCCTGACCGGGGTGATCGCCGGACCCTGCGGCCTGGCGCTGGTGCCCACCACGGCCGAGGTGGATCATCTCGCCGAGTTGGGCGTGGTCCTGCTGCTGTTCACCATCGGGGTCGAGTTTTCCCTGACCCAACTGCTGGCCATCCGCCGCTACGTCCTGCTCGGCGGCACGCTCCAGGTGGGGCTGACCGCCGCCGTGGCCGGCGCTCTGGCGGTCGGCCTGGGCCGGCCCTGGGGGGAGGCGGCGTTCATCGGCTGGCTGGTGTCGCTGAGCAGCACCGCGGTGGTGTTGAAGCTGATGCAGGAACGGGCCGAAGTGGACACGCCCCACGGCCGGATGATCCTCGGCATCCTGATCTTCCAGGACATCATCGTGGTGCCCATGATGCTGGTCGCGCCGCTGCTGTCCGCCAGCCATGCGGGCGGCGTCGGCGCGATCGCCCTCCTCCTGGCCAAAGGAGTCGGCATCATCGCCGTAACCGGCCTGGCGGCCCGCTGGGCGGTGCCCCGGCTACTGCACCTCGTGGCGCGCACCCGCAACCGCGAGGTGTTTCTGCTGGCGGTGATCGCCGTCTGCCTGAGCGTGGCCTGGCTGACCGCGACGGCGGGCTTGTCGCTGGCCCTGGGCGCGTTCCTGGCCGGACTCATCATCTCCGAATCCGAGTACGGCCTGCAGGCGCTGGGGAACATCATCCCCCTGCGCGACGTGTTCACCAGCTTCTTCTTCGTGTCGGTGGGCATGCTGCTCGACACCAACTTCCTCGTGCAGCACCCCCTCCTGGTGACCGTGGCGGTGGTCGGCGTGATCCTCATCAAGGGGATGCTGGCCGGCGTCACCGCCTGGCTGATGGGCGGCATCCTGCGGGCGTCGGTCGGGGTGGGGCTGGCGTTGGCCCAGGTGGGCGAGTTTTCGTTCATCCTGGCCCGGGTGGGGCAGGCGAACGGTCTCATGGCGGATTGGGTCTTTCCGCTCTTTCTCGCGGCCGCGGTGGCCAGCATGGCCGCCACGCCCCTGACGATGGCTGCCGCGGACCGCGTCACCGCCTGGCTCAGCCACTTGCCGCTGCCGGAGCGGGCGTGGTCCGGCCGCTTTCCGGCGCTCCCGCACGACGTCGGCAACCTGAGGGATCACCTGGTGATCGTGGGTTTCGGCGTCAACGGCCGCAATGTAGCCGCGGCGGCCAGGCGGGCGGGCATCCCGTACATCGTGACGGAGCTCAACCCGGACACCGTCCGCCGCGAGCAGGCGGCCGGCGAGCCCATCATCTTCGGCGATGCCAGCCGGGAGCTGGTGCTGGAGCACGCGGGTGTCGGCGCCGCGCGGGTGGTGGTGGTGGCCATCAACGATCCGGCGGCCACGCGGGCGGTGGCCGCCGCCGTGCGCCGACTGCATCCGGCGGTCCACCTGATCGTGCGGACGCGGTACCTGCAGGAGGTCCAGCCGCTCGCGGCGATGGGCGTGAGCGAGATCATCCCCGAGGAGTTCGAGACCTCGGTGGAGATCTTCACCCGCGTGCTGTCCCACTACCTGGTGCCCAGCGACGCCATCGAGGAGCACGTGGCGGCGATCCGCGCGTCCGGATACGCGATGTTCCGCAGCCTGTCGACCGGGACGGCGCCGCTGCCCGCGCGACCCGAGATCAACATTGCCGCGGTGCGCCTGGAGGCCGGGTCCGATCTGGCCGGGCAGACGCTGGCGGAGGCGCGGTTGCGCAATCGGTTCGGCGTGACCGTAGCATCCGTCCAGCGGGGCGCCGAGACTCTCGATGCCGCCGCAGCCGATTTGCGGCTGCAGGAAGGGGACGTCCTGTACGTGATCGGCGCCCCGGACCGCGTGGCGGCCATGGGGCGGGCCTGCCGGGGCTGTCGGCCGGGTGATTCTCCGTGATGTCCGCTCACCGCCGCACCTGCCACACGTAACCCGGACCGCCTGCGGCCAGTCGTTGAATCAACCCACCGGCCTGAAGTGAGACAGCCGATCCGATCCTCGACGGTCGCGGCCGGGTTCAGAGCGACAGATCGCCGCTGAGGCAGCCGCAGAGGATCATCAGGTCCTGCGTCGTCACGGCGGAATCGTCGTCCAGGTCCATGTTCACCCATCCCTGGGTGGTCAGGACGGCCTGTCCGGTGAAGTGGTACAGGCACGCCAGGGCGTCCAGGACGTTCACGGTTCCGTCGAGATTCGCGTCGCCCGGTAATTCCGATGATCCCTCCGAGTAGGTGATCTCCAGGTACGAGCGGCTGCCGCCGGAGTACTCGCTGGCCTTTAGCTGGGTGATGGTGACCGAGTCGTTGACCAGCAGGAAGCCGAAGTTGTCCTCGACGCCATCCACCCATTGCTGGACCTGCGCGGTCACGTCAATGGCCGGATAGAAGCAGTGGTCGCAGCCCTGGGTGATCTCCGAATGGCCCAGCCACTCGCCGTGGTCGCCGCCGGGCTGGGTCCAGCTCTGCCCGGACCGGGCGATGTTCCAGGTGGTCTGGGACTCCGACCAGACGCGGGTGACCCGGTACAGGTCCAGGTATTGACCCGGCTGCCAGTTGCTTTGCCCCCAGCCATAGAAACCGACCGCCGCGGCCACGATCTGCTTGTCCTGCAGCTCAACGGGCAGCGCGAACCGGATGATGAAATGGTACAGGCGGGTGTAGGCCGTGTTGCCGAAATTCGTGTTGGGCTGGGTCGGATCCAGAAAAGCGTCCTCCACCTCGGTGGTGTTCTCCAGCCGGATGGTGTGGCTTTCGTTGGGCACGAATATGGCGGCCTCGTTGCTGTACGCCGAATCACCGAAACCGTTCCGGGCTTTCACCCTGTAGTGGCAGGTGTGCAACACCGCCGGATTGAGGTCCTGATAGGTGGTGGTATCGGCCGGCAGATTGTCGGCCAGAATTTCAAACGCGCCCTCGTCGACGGCCCGCTCCACCACGAAGTGATCCTCAATGGTGGAGTTATCGACCCAGGTGAGGGTGACGTGGACGCCGCTGAGCGTCGCGACGAGGCTGCTCGGGGCGGGGGGCGGCAGCGTCGCCAGCACCGCGGTGTCAACCGGGGACGGAGCGGAGGCGCACTCGGCGGTGAAGGCCACCACCCGGTACGTGTACGTGCCGTCGGGCAAGGGCCCGCCCCCGTGGTTGTCGTCCGTGTAGGCGGTGACGTCAGCGGCGACTTCGGCGTAGCCGTCGTCCCAGGCGCCGCCGCCGTATTGGCGCTGGATCCGGAAGCCGATTTCCTCGGGGCCGCTGGAGTTGTCGGTCCAGGTCAGCTGCACCCGGTGCTGGAACTGGTCCGGCGTGGCCTGGAGGCCGGACGGGGCGGGCAGGCATTCGTCGCCGTCCCAGCCGGCCAGCCGGGCGAAGAGCCACCAGGCCGCCCGGCCCTTGAGCACGCAGTTGAGATTGGCTGCGGCGGGATTGTCCGAATGGGCGCAGCCGGAGCAGCCGCTGTAGCCGGGCACACCGTTGCCGGTGGTCAGCAGCGCCAGTTCGGACGCCGGATTCGCGGCGATCCACTGGGCGGCCCAGTTGCCGCCGCTGTAATCCAGGTTGTCGAACATCTCCAGATCCCAGTAATAATCCCCGTCCGGGTCGTACGCCTCGATGTCAGCGAAGTCGAACAGCACCCGGCCGTGATTCTGGCAGTGCTGGCGGATATACTGGTTGTTGAAATGGACGTTGCCGTTGCCCGTGTCCGGATTCTGGTAGGCGTATTCACCCTGTCCTTCCGCGTGCCCGGTCATGAAGACGAAAGTGACATCCGGGTACTCACTGACCAGCTTCTCCATGTTGGTGACGTACCGGGGCGCGTTGTGCCCGTTGATGCTGCACCAGGACCAGATCACCACGTTGATGTGGCTGTTGGCCGGATTGTCCAGCAAGTCGCGGGTGGCCACGACCCAGGGGGTGTCGCCGTTTCCGTCCACCCAGTCCCCCTGGCTGAGATCAGCGCAACCCGGGATGCCGTAATCGTCCAGATCCAGCGCGCCGGGAGCGGCCCCCGCATCATCCCAGTCATACCGGGTCCCGAAGGGAGGGTAGGCGCTCAGGCTGTTCATCCCGGTGATCAGCTGGCTGCCGTGCGAGGTGTGCTGGTAGGCGATGTGAAGGTTCGACTTGGCCAGATCGAGCCATGCTTCCGGGATCTGCGCCAGGTCCGTATTCCGGTGGCCGATCACCAGGCCCTGTCCGAGGCACGAGGCCGCCAGACAACCGCCCAACAGGCAGTTCCACAGCAAGCGTGTCAACATGTGCATCCACTCCGTGATGAAGTCGGAAATATCATTATTGCAAATTAGATGCCAAAATGTCACAAACATATTGCATCATCAGCAATCGGTCCCCGCTGCACCCGGTTATCTTCGCATTGTATTGATTTTTAATTTATTACGAAGATTCCCACCGGGATGCGGTTGTGAAAATCCGGATCCCGAGCAGCAGGCCCTGGAATGTCACCGGTTACAAAAATAATCACCGATTGATGAAATCCGTTACCGGGCCCGGCCGGATTCGAAGCGCAACGATGACGACGGGACCGCCGCTTGTTCTCGGCCACGATCACCGGATTGCTAACGGGACCGTTGACCGGCCTCCCCGCCTACCGTATACTCAGCGTTTGATCCAAGCACATTCCAACGGAGGACACCCGCATGAAGAAGATGACGGAGGAAAATCTCAAGGCCGCGTTCGCCGGCGAAAGCCAGGCCCACATGAAGTACCTGGCCTTCTCCCGAAAGGCGGAGGCGGAAGGGAAACCCAATGTGGCCCGGCTGTTCGCAGCGGCCTCATACGCCGAGCAGGTGCACGCCACGGCCCACCTGCGCGTGCTCAAGGGGATCGGCGGCACCGCCGACAATCTGGGCGCCGCCATGGCCGGCGAGGCGTTCGAAGTGGAGGAGATGTATCCGGCGTACATCGCCGCCGCCGATGCGCAGGAGGAGAAGGCGGCGAAGACCGCCTTCCACCGCGCCATGGATGCAGAGGTTGTCCACCACCGGCTCTACAGCCGCGCGAAACAGGCGGTGGAAGCGGGCCGGGATGCCGAGATCGGGCCGGTCTGGGTTTGCGAGGTGTGCGGGCATACCGTCGAGGGAAACGAGCCGCCGGACCAGTGCCCATTGTGCCAGGCCCGGAAGGACAAGTACGTCCGTTTCTGAACCGGCTGGCACCGCGGCGGATCAAAACCGGCGGTGTTTGGTGATCGGCTTCAGTAGGCCACCAGGCAGCGGAGCCACAGCAGGTCCAGGCTGTCCCAGTCGCTGTCGCCGTCCAGATCGGCGGCGGGTGGTTCGGGGAGGTTGCCGGCGAGGATGTGGGCCAGCACGGTCAGGTCTGCGGCGTCCTGACGCCCGTCTCCGGTGAGGTCGGCGAAGTTGAGCACCGTGAAGGAGCCGTCGCTTGCGTCAACGGGCAGGACGTCGGTTTCCTGGATCCGGATGCGGCCGCCGGGGCCCGGCCCTTCGGGCACCTGCCAGAGGTATGTGCCCGTGTTGGGCACGGAGGCGGCCACGGGTTGCCAACTCGATCCGCCGTCGCGGGAGTAGTCGATCCGCACGTCGCCCACCGCCTGGGTCCAGCTCCACCGGATCTCCACGGCGTCACCCACGGTGAAGATCTCCCCGCCGTCGGGCCAGAGCACGCGCAGGGTGGGCAAAGTCTCCGGCAGCGCCAGCTCCGCGCCCTGCAGGATCTCCCGGCTGGCCGTCTGGACGAAGGCGACCAACCGGCAGTTGCGGCGCGTCCACGTGGGATTCAGGACAAATGACCGGCTGGTGATCAGCGTCTGGCCGGGGTCGAGGGTCACGCTCTCGCCGGCGGCGCCGGGGAGCATGTCGCGGGCGACGAAGTCGAGCTCGGTCATGTTCTGCCACGCGTACGGGATGAAGCGCTCCACCAGGACCACCTGCAGGGTCCCGGAGACCGTCTCCGGCGAGTGGTTCGAGATCGTGATGCGGGCGGCGTTCATCGTCTCCATGTCGAGGTGGATCTCGAGGGGAGCGGCGACGCCGGCGCGCTGGGTGTAGAGCGGCAGGTAGTCAGGGTACATTGTCCCGTCATACGAGCCGCCCGACTTGCGGAGCACCCCGTCGAAGATCGCGGCGGGATAACCGCCGACGGTGTAGTAGGTGCGGCGGTTGGTGAACTCGGGGATCGTGAACGGGTCGTCCGACTGGTGATACGCGATCATCACGACCGTGCTGTCGTATTCTGCCTTGAGCTGTTCGAAGCCGCGCGCTGCGCCCGGGCAGTACTGGCACCATGTGGCGGTGAACTTTTCCGCCACCACCACCTTCCGGCTGGCACCCCGTGCGGGGCCCCCAGCCAGAACCGTCAATGCCATTAGCAATGCAGTGGCCACAAGGTGCCGCATGAATCCAACGCCCTCTTGCTGAACGGCTCCGGATGCCGGCTCAGAAAATCCGCGCGACGGTGCAGTCCTCGGCCACGCGGTCGCGCAACGTGCACGCCCGGCAGAATGGTGACTCGTTGTCACCGTGGTTGAACGCGCCGCGGAAGCGGGCGGCGGCCGCGCCCTTCCAGATCGCCGCGACGGAGCCACCCGGGGAGAGGGTCCCGAAGGCGGCGTCGTTTCGGTAATCGTACTCGCACGCCACGATCTCGCCGCCGGCCTGCAGGGTGACACGCTTCCACGGACGGACGCAGCGGAAGGCGCGGGCGCGGCGCCGCCGCGTGCCGGTTTCGTATTCGTAGCGCTGGTAGCGAGCGTCGCCGGGCGCCCAGCGGGTGTCCACATCGGCGCCGTGGACCGCGGGCATGTCCACCGTCTTCAGGGTGAGAAAATCGACACCCAGCTCCCGGGCCATGGCCTCGACCATGGGCAGCTCGTGCTCGTTGTGCTGCATGACCACGAAGCGGAGGTTGATCCGCGGGCGGTCGGCGCCCAGGCGTCGTCTGGCGTCCAGGATCCGGCGGACGTTGTCCGTGGCCGCCGCCAGCGTGCCGCCCTCGCGGTATTTCTGATAGGTCGCCTCGCTGGCGCCGTCCACGCCGACGATGAGAGTGTCCAGCCCCGACTCGACCAGTTCATGGATCCGCGCGTCGTCGAGCCGCATGTTGGCGTTCGTGCTGCAGTGCGTGAGAATGCCCCGCGCGCGGGCGTAGGCGATCATCCGGCCCAGGTCGGGATTCAGAAACGGTTCGCCCCAGTTCCAGAGAACGATCAGCAGCAGGTAGTCGCCCAGCTCGTCGATGAATGTCCGGAATGTCTCGAAGGGCAAAGTCGCAGCCCGCCGGGACGGAGTGACCGATGTGGTGAGGCACAGGGGGCAGTTCAGGTTGCAGAAATTGGCCGGTTCCACCTGGGCGAAAACCGGACGGCCCAGGGGGCGGCGGGGCAGGGCGTACTGGTTGAGACCCGCCAGGAACAGGTTGGCGATCTTGCGGCCGGACAGCCCGTTGGCTTCGTAGGGGATCAGCTCAAACTGGAAGCGGAAGCGCCTCCGGACCAGCAGGTTGAAGATTTGGGGAGCGACGTCCCGATAGTGAAAGATTTTCATGGGCGTATGGCCAAGTGTCCGATCGGCGGATTTAACCACATCCGCCGCGGACGATCAAGCCGAAACCGCGCGGGTGCCGGCCGGGATGACGTCGCGCGAAATAGCAGTTGCGCCCGGGGACGGATCTGGCACAATCGGAAGCATGCACGAAGCCGCACGCCGAGAAGCGTTCCGCCGCGTATGCCGCAGCTATGAGATTCTGTGGACGGGTCCGGATGCCGCGGCCGTGGACCTCGGCGCCCAGGCCCGTCTGGAGGAGCTGTACCGCCGGGTGATCCAGGCCGGTGATATGCGGACCGCGCTGGCGGCAAGGGAGCCGCGCTGGATCCTCGACCTCGGCGCGGGGCGGGGATCGCGGCTGGTGCAGCTGCTGGCGGACTCCGGCTGCCGGATTGCGGCCGTGGACTGCTTCCCGGCATTCGCCCGGCTGGATCTGCAGTACGCCGGGGGGAAGGTGCTGGCGGACGCGGTGGCGGCCCCGTTCCGGGCGGGGTGCGCGGCGCTGGTGGTTTCGGCGCATCTGACCCTGAACAGTCCGCAATTTGCCGACCACGAGGACCGGCGGGCGTTTGTGGCCGAGATCGTCCGGCTCCTGCGGCCGGGCGGGGTATTCTGGGGGGAGGAGCGCATGCTGATGCCCGAGGACTTCGGGATGCTCGCCGAGGTGGAGGACTATTACCACCTGGCGGCCCTGGACGTCCATTGCTTCCGCAAAACGGAGCGGTCCTGAGAGGCCGGTTCATCGTTGACGCCGCGGACGGCATCGGCCCGGACGGGGCGAGCGGCCGGGTCCGGAGAATCAGGCAGTGGGTTGAGCCCGTCTCGCTCCCGTGTTAAGATTCGACGATCGATTGCTTCAGCACGATGTCAACCCCGCCCCGTCCGGCGCCGGCGGACACGGAGCGTTCGTCCGGCGGGCGAGCGGCCAGCAGATCCCGGCGGAGGAACCGATGGACATGATCCGGAGCAGCGAGGTCATCGTGATGCTGTTGGGCATGGGCCTGATGGCGTTTGTGCTCTACCAGCGGCGGCAACTGGCGCGATTGCCGAACCGGTCCATCCTGTTCCTGTCCCTGCTGGCCATTCTCGCCGGCTGGTTTTTCACCAATCTGGAATCCGTGGTCTGGGGCGAACTGGTCAATCTGCTGGAGCACCTCTGCTACGCCGCCAACGCGGTCCTCATGGCGGTCTGGTGCGGCCTGCTGTTGCGCCGGGGACGGTCGGCATGAAACTGCTTGTCAATCTCGCCGACGTTGTATCCCTCCTCGGAGTGCTGGCAGCGATCGTCTGCCTCCTGCGCGCGTGGCCGCGCGTGTTTCGCCAGGACTCGCGGATCATGCTGCTGGCTTTCCTGCTCACGTCCCTGATCATGTACACGGGCAATTTTCTCGAATGGACCGGCATCACCGGCAACCTCGACCCCTTCGAGGATTACCTGGAAGTGCTGGTGCCCCTCTTCCTGGCCGCTTTCGGATACACGTTCATCCAGCACTCGGTCGAGGAGCGCCTGCGAAGCAGCGAGGCGCGCTACCGCACGCTCATCGAGTCGGCCACCGACGGCATCCTGCTTCTGCGCGGCGGCCGGTTCGCGGACTGCAACGCCAGCCTGCTCCGGATCTACGGGTGCTCCCGCGAGGCCATCATCGGCCGGACGCCGTGGGACTTCTCCCCCGAGCGGCAGCCGGACGGGAGCTTGTCCAGCGAATCGGCGTCGCGCTACATCGCCCGCGCCGCCTCCGGCGAGGCGTTGTTCTTCGATTGGCAGCACCGCCGCCTCGACGGCACGCCGTTCGACGCCGAGATCAGCCTCAACCGGCTCAACGCCGAGGAGCCCGACACCCAGATCGCGATCGTGCGGGACATCACGGCCCGCAAGCAGGCCGAGGCCGCCCTGCGGGAGAGCGAGGAACGCTGGCAGTTCGCACTCGAAGGGAGCGGCGATGCCGTGTGGGACTGGGACCTGCGCGCCGGCCGGATGTTCCGCTCGCGCCGCTGGGAAGAGATGCTGGGTATCCCGGCCGGTGCGAACAGCCAGGCGCCCGAGGAGTGGCAGCGGCGGGTCCATCCGGACGACCTTCCCCGCGCCCAGCAGGAGCTGGATCTCACCTTGTCCGGCGACAAGGCCCAGTATGTCGCCGAGTACCGCCTGCAGCACGCCGACGGCCGGCACCGCTGGATCCTGGACCGCGGCAAGGTCACCCTGCGGGGGCCAGACGGCGCGCCCTGGCGGATGGTGGGCACCATGTCGGACATCACCGAGCGCCGGGAGGCGGAGGCCGACCTCGCCGAATCCCGGCAGCGGTTCAGCCAATTCATGGGCCAGATACCCGCCGCCGTGTTCATCAAGGACACCGACAACCACCTGCTGTACGTCAACGACTACCTGCGGCTCCAGTTCGGGGTGGATGATCAGCCGGATCCCGCCGGGAACAGCGGCCTGACCTCGCCCTATTTGGTCCGGATGGCTGCCGACGACACCCGGGTGCTGGCCGAGGGGGTCGTGGTCACGTCCGAGATCATCCCCGACGTGCACGGCCACGCGCACCATCTTGAAACCCGCAAATTCATCATCCAGCGGGTGGGCAAGGCGCCCCTCATCGGCGGCATTTCCCTGGATGTGACCGAGTTGCGGCATTCCGAAGAGGAACGGTCGCGGCTGGAGGACCAGCTCCGGCAGGCTCAGAAGATGGAGATCATCGGCCGGATGGCCGGCGGCGTGGCCCACGACTTCAACAACCTGCTGTCGCCGATCCTCGGCTACACCGAGATGGCGCTGCTGGACATGCACCCCGAGGACCCCCTCTTCGCCGACGTGAGGAACATCCGGGAAGCGGCGGAGCGGGCGGCCGGCCTGACCCGCCAGCTGCTGGCGTTCAGCCGGCGGCAGGTCCTGGACATGACCGTGCTGAACCTGAACCGGACCCTGTCCGATCTGCACAAGATGCTGCGCCGGCTCATCGGTGAGGACATCGAGCTGGTCCTCCGCCTCAGCGCCGACCTGGGGAACATCCGGGGCGACATGGACCAGCTCCAGCAGGTGGTGATGAACCTCGCGGTCAACGCCCGGGACGCCATGCCCGGCGGGGGCCGGCTGATCCTGCAGACGGAGAACACGACCCTGGCCGACGGCAACGCCGTGCTGCCACCCGGTGTCTACGTGTCGATCAGCGTCATCGACACCGGTTGCGGCATGGACGCCGATACCCTCAGCCACATGTTCGAGCCGTTCTTCACCACCAAGGAGCGGGGGAAGGGCACCGGGCTGGGATTGTCCACCGTTTACGGCATCGTCAAGCAGCACGGCGGGCATATCGAAACCGTCTCGCAACCCGGCCAGGGGACGACGTTCCGGATTCTCTTCCCGCGGGTCGAGGCCCCGCCGTCGGGAGAGGCGGACCTCGCGGAGGAGGAACCGGCCGGCCGCGGCAGCGCGCGGCTGCTGGTGGTGGAGGACGAGGCGATGGTCCGGAAGATGGTCTGCGACATCCTGCGGTCGCACGGGTACCGCGTCCTGGAGGCCGCCGGTCCGGACGAGGCCCTGGGGCTGATGGCGGCCGAATCCGAACCCGTCGACCTGGTGCTGACCGACGTGATCATGCCGCGCATGAACGGCCGCGAGCTGTACGAGCGGCTCCGCCAGATCCAGCCGGGCGTCCGCGTGCTCTACATGTCGGGGTATCCGGCGGAGGTGATCGCCGAGCAGGGGCTGGTCCGGGAAGCGATTCACTTTCTGCAGAAACCGTTCTCGGTGCGCACGTTCCTCGAAACGCTCCGCGGCGTCCTGGAGGATGCGTGAGGCGGTTCCGGCGGGTGCCGGGAGCCGCCGGTCACTCCTGCTGTCGGGCGATGACGACGGTGATGTCGTCGTGCTGCGGGCTTCCCTCCGACCACGCGCGGATCGTCTCGAACAGCCGGTCCACGATCTGCTCGGGCGTGCGGCGGCGCTCGGCGAGGATCAGATCCACCAGTCGCTCCTCGCCGAAATCCTCGCCCTGCCGGTTGACTGAATCCACCACCCCGTCGGTATAGGTGATCACCAGGTCTCCGGGATTGAGGCGGACGTCACCCACCTCGAAGGGCGTCTCGGGGAACGCGCCCAGCACTGTGCCGCCCTCCGTGAGCGGGGTGACGGAGCCGTCGGCGCGCACCAGCAGCGGCGATTCGTGGCCGGCGTTGCAGTACTGGACGCGCGCCTGGTCGCCGAGAAAACTCAGGTAGCACATCGTCGCGAACTTCTCGGGCGTCGTCAGCCGGTACAGGTGTCGGTTCAACACCTGCATGAGCGTGGTCAGCCGGCGGACGTTTTCGCCGTCCGCCGCGTGCTCCAGCGGCGGCTGGGCCCGGATGGCGCTCTGCAGGCTGGCCATCAGCAGGGCCGCCGAAATGCCCTTGCCGCTGATGTCGCCGACGACGACGTCGAGCAGCCGGTCCGACAGCGGCAGGTAGTCGAAGAAGTCGCCGCTGACCTCCCGCGCCGGCAGGCAGCGCCCGTGGAGCTGAATGCCGCAGACGCTGGGGGTGAATTTCGGGAAGAATTTCTGCTGCACCTCGCGGGCGATCTCCAGTTCCCGCTTGATGCGCTGCTTGTCGGCCACCTCGTGCAGGAGCGCGACGATGCCGGCCGACATGGTGTTGAAGGAACTCGACAGCTCGCCGAGCTCGTCGGAGCGCTTCACAGGGATGCGATAATTCAGGTTCCCCTTCTTGATCTCCTCGGTGCCGAGGGACAGCTGCCGCACCGAGATGGTGACGGAGCGGATGATGAACATCCCCACCACGACCGACGCCACCTGGAGCACCACGAACAGGTAGATCAGGAAGAGCAGCAGCTGGACCACCTCCTCGCTGACGGCGGTCCGCGTGGCCAGGTTGCGGACGATCGTCGTCAGCGGGATCTGAAGGTTGGTCCAGATCCGCCGCTGCGTCGAATTCGTCGTGTCGAACGTGAACCAGTCGGTCACGTCGAAGGTGTTGGCCGAGTTGATGGGGTAATCCCACCAGTCGTGGGATTTGCTCCGGGCGCGCTGGTGATCCTTCAGCTCCTCGGGTGTGACGATGGCGGGCTTCTGCCCCCGAAAGCCGTTGAACGCCTGGTACGAGATCATCTGTGCGCGGGTGCCGCTCATCTGGACGGTCTCCGAAATGCTGACGAAGGCGCTCAGGTTGCTGTTGGCCAGCAGGTGGTTGAACAACGGTTCCCGGAAGGGGATGAAGAGGTCGAGGTAGTACTGCTGGTCCTCGATCCGCACCAGATTGTGGCTGTAGATGAACAGGCTGAAATTCTTGATGAGGGTGCCGGAGTAGGGCAGCTCCTGCAGCCAGTCGGGCAGGAATTCGTCCTGGAAGGAACGATAGTCGAGGGGGCTGTCCAGCAGGATGTGCTGCATGGTGCCGCGTTCGTCCACGCGGTACAGCATGGTGGAGATGTCCGGCAGGTCGGGGGCGCGGGTGACGATCACGGTGCGGAAATTCTCCAGCAGGAACTCGGGATCGTCCGCCTTGTCGGGATGGTTGTAGAGGATCTCCGCCATGGCGGCGTTGACCGTCTGCAGGCGGAAGCTGATGTTCCGGAGCTCGCTCTGGAACACGAACAGCGACAGGTTGCTCGCGAAGATCAGCACGATCAGGAACGCCAGGAGCAGGACCAGCGCCAGCGGCAGGAAACCGGTGAACAGGTAGAAAAAGATCACCCGGTTGCGCACCCGGTAGAAGAGCCGGTCCTTGAGCCGGCGGCCCAGCCGGTACAGCGCCCACACGCCCGCCGCCAGGAAACAGAGGGTGGCGGCGCCCCGGCCGACGGCATACAGGTCGGCGGACATGAAACTAAGGGCGGTGGCGAGGCAGTATAAGGACATGCCGCCGGCCAGGAGCCAGAACATGGGGCTGCGCTTGAGCTGGCGCCAGGTGAATGACTCGCTGCCGGCGGGCATGGCGGTTCCCCTCAGTGCGTGTCGGCCGGCCGGCACCAGGCGGCCAGCATCGTGGCATACGGCGCCGGAACGGTGGTCCGGCGGCCCGCCCGGTCGACCGGGACGTGGGTGGTTTCTCCTTCGGCGACGAGGCGATCCGGACCGAGATGGAACACCTCGTAGCGGAACCGGAGCAGCCGCGCGCTCACCGGGTCGAGGCGGGTGCGGATGCGGATCGGATCGTCGTAGGTCACCGGCGCCTTGTACCGGCAGCGGGCTTCGGCGACCACGAGGTAGATGTTTTCCAACCGTTCCAGGTCGGCGTAGGAAAATCCCGCCGCGCGGCAGAACTCGGTCCGGCCCATCTCGAACCAGACGAGGTGCACACTGTGGTGGGCCACGCCCATGCGGTCCGTCTCGGCGTAGCGCACACGCAGGTCGATGTCCACATGGGGGGAGGCGTTGGGTGGCGTCATCGGTCCTGGCCCCATGTCCGGGCGGCCACCGGCTGAAGGGCGGCCGGCCAGGCAGCCGGCGGGACGTCTCCGCCCGTCACGAGGACCGCCTTGAGCCGCTCGTCGGCGAGGTAGTGTCCGGCGAAGTACCGCAGGTCTTCCTTGATCACCAGCTCCAGCCGCTCGTCGAACGTCGCCAGGTGCCGGGTGCCCAGCCGGATCCACTCCACCTCGAGCAGCTCGCGGAGCAGGGCGTCGGGATCGGCCAGGCGGCGGCTCCGCTCGGCGGCCAGGTGGAGGCGGGCTTCCTGAAACTCCTCCTCGGAGAACCGTCCGGCGGCGATCTCCCGGAGCTGGCGCATGACCTCCGCCGCCGCCGGCTCGAGCCCGGCGGGATCGCCGCTGAGGCTGATGCGAAACGCTCCGCGCAACATGCGGGCATCGGCCGCGGCGGCCGCCTCGACGCCCGGGTGCTCCGTCAGCCAGGGTTGCAGGCGCCGCTGCAGCACGAGGGCGAGCAGCTCGCCGGTCAGCCCGTCCTCGTGCTTGCGGCGGACGCTCTCGGCCCCGATGACGGCGCTGGCGGTCGAGGCCCCGGGCAGCCGCACCGCCTGAGTGCGGACCGCCGGGTCCGGGCGGGGGGGCTGGAACTGGTAGTCCGGCGCCTCGCTCTTGATCCAGGGACCGAAAAATTGGCTGGTCAGGCGCCGCAGCTCGGGCGCCGCCGCGGGCGACGAAATCAGCAGCAGGGAGCGGCTGGGGGTCACGCAGCGGCGGTAGAACCGGATGACGTCGTCCAGTTCGACCGCCCCCACCGACTGCGGCGTCCCGCGCGACGGGTTGCCGTAGGGGAAGGGGGCGAACACCAGCCGCTGCCACTCGAGACCGGCCACCTCCTGCGGCTGGTCTTCGATGCGGATGTCCTCGAGGCGAACCGCGTCGCGCATCGTCCGGAATGTCTCGGGGTCGAAGGCGGGCTGGATCACGGTTTCGGCCAGCAGCCGCACCGCGGTTTCCAGCATGGCCGGCGGGCCGGACACGGTGAGCCGGATGCCGTCGGCGTCGACCGCGTCGTCGAAGGCCAGGGGGAGTTGGGCCGGGTCGCGCGGCGCCCACTCGAGCTCGGCGCGCTGGCGCAGGATCGCCTTCAGGTACCGGCCGGTGAGGTGGGCGGTGCCGCTCTTGCCCGGCGGATCGAAGACCGCCCCGCTGGCCACCAGCAGGTGCGCCACGAACCGGTCCTGGTGCAGCGGCACGGCCGCGACCGTCATGTCGTTGAGCAGGGTGCGGTGGTTCACCTTCGGGATGGCCGGCTCGGCGCCGGCGGCTGCCGTCGTCGAGGCGGGCGCTAAGATGGCCAGCACCGCAAGCGCCAGCAGGAGATAATGCCGAACCGTCACCGTAACATCCTCCCGGAAAGAATCCCGCGGGCGGGATTCCTCCATTATACTGGAAACGCCCCGGAGCGCAATCCCGGCGCCGGCGACGGACGGGCATTGGGGCCGCCGGCCTTCTCTGTTAGAATGATACGCCGGACGGCGCCGACCGGTTCGCGGGCGCCGGCGGCGGCAGCGAGGTGAATCGTGATCACGCTTCAGACGCTCAAGGAGATGCAGGCCGCCCTGCAGGCGGTGCTCGACGAAGGGGCCTATCTGCGCGACGCGCTCAGCCGCGTGCTGCGGGGCCGGGAGTTGTCGGCGGCGGAACGGGGTTGGATCCGGGAGACCCTCTACCGGGCCGTCCAGCTCAAAAACCGCTACTGGACCCAGCTCGAGGCGTTCACGGCCGAGCACCCCGGCAAGGACGAATCGGTCATGGACATCCGGCTGATCATCACCAGCCAGCAGCGGGAGAAGCGGGACCTGTTGGCGGTGGACCGCCACGTGCAGGCGCTGCTGCGGCCCAAGTCGCGCGTCCGCAAGTTCGTCGAATTCCTCGACGCGCATCCGCCCGGCCGGCTCTTTCCGCCCATGAAGCAGAATCCGCTGGAGCACCTGTGGCGCTTCCACTCCCATCCCCTCTGGCTGGTGCGGAAGTGGCTGGGCAGTCTTTCGCCGGAAGAGGTGCTCAAGCTCTGCCGCTTCAACAACGGGTCGCCGGAGGCGGTGCTGCGGGTCAATCCGCTGAAAAACTCCCGGGATGAGCTGCTGGCGCGGCTGGCTGAGTCGGGTGCGCGCTGTACCCCCGACCCGGTGGCGCCGCTGGCGATCCGGGCGGACCACCGCTTCGATCCGCTCACCCAGCCCGGCTACCGCGAAGGCCGCTTCACCCTGCAGAGTGTGTCGTCGCAACTGGTGTGTCTCTACGTCAACCCGAAGCCCGGCCAGCGGGTGCTGGACTACTGCGCCGGCGAGGGGGGCAAGACGCTGCTGCTGGCTCACCTGATGAAGGGGCGGGGCGAGGTGCACGCCCACGACGCCCAGGGCTGGCGCCTGCGCAACCTGCAGCTCCGGGCTCGGCGCGAGGGTGTGGGCAACGTCCGCCTGGGCGGCCTGCGCGAGATCCGCGCCCTCGCCGGCCGGTTCGACCTGGTGCTGCTGGACGTCCCCTGCTCGGGGAGCGGCAATCTGCGCCATCAGCCGGAGCTGCGGTGGAAGCTGCAGCCCGGCGACCTGAACCGGTTCAACCGCCAGCAGCTCGAGATCCTGGAAGAGGCGGCGCCGCTGGCCGCGCCCGGCGGGCTGCTCGCCTACGTCACCTGCTCGCTGTTTCGGGAGGAGAACCACAAGGTCGTCAGCCGGTTTCTCCGCACCCATCCCGACTGGTCCCTGGTGAAGCCGGCCGACCATCTGGCCCGGCAGCATGCCAAGAACTTCTGGCTCCCGGCCGACGCGCTCAAGCCCTTCGCCGGGCCCGACTACTTCGAGGTCCTGCCCCACCGGGACAACCTGCCGGCCATGTTCTGCGCGATCGTGAAACGGGAGAGCGGGCACAACACGGAAGACGTAGCTCGAGGCTAGAGGCTCGTTCCGCTTTCGTGCACGTAATTCGTAATCGTCATCGTAATCGTCATCGTAATCGAGGCTCGAGACCCGAGGCTGGAGGCTCGTTCCGCTTTCGTGCTCGTAATTCGTAATCGTAATTCGTGCTCGTGATCGAGGCTAGAGGCTCATTCTCGTAACGCGGACATGGGAATTCGGACCTCGGACTTTGGACATCGGATATCGGACTTCAGACATTGGACTTCGGGAGCAGGTCGCCGCTCTTGCCGGTCCTCATCTCTCCTCACTTGGTGCAATTCACTGTTCGCTGTTCCTCCTCTCTCCTGGCTTGATGCGGTTCACTGTTCACTGTTCGCCTGTCCATCCCCCTTCCTGTGCCAACGGCTCGCGCGCTGCCGCCACCATCGCCTGTGGTATCGATCCTGCCGCCCTGAAAACAATCTCTGAAATCCCGTTGCGTCGGCGGTGAAATTCACTACAATCTTCTGGATATCCCGATCGACGACGAATCCAATCCCACATGCCATTGAGGTGAAGAGGGAGCTGTCATGCCGCAATGTCCTGCCTGCCACGCCGAAGTGCCGGAAGACACCGCGAGTTGTCCGTCGTGCGGAGCCGTGATCGCGGCCCGGGTGGTGAACGGCGGAAACGAGGCGCTGTCCGCCACTCTGTCCCCGGTCCCCTATCAATCGGGCAGTAGTCCGTCCCGGTCGGCCGGAGGCACGAAAACGCCGGTGGACCCCGGATTCGCCCCGGGCACCGTGTTCGCCGACCGATATCGGATCGTGACCCGGCTGGGCGCAGGGGGTATGGGAGAGGTTTACCGGGCCGACGACCTGAAGCTGGGCCAGACAGTGGCCCTGAAGTTCCTGGCCCGCGACCTGGAGGCCAACCCGCGGCTGCTGGAGCTGTTCCGGTCCGAAGTGCGGCTGGCACGCGAGGTGACCCATCCCAACGTCTGCCGCGTCCACGACATCGGGGAGGCCGAGGGGCGCCACTTTCTGACCATGGAGCGGGTCGACGGCGAGGATCTCGGATCGCTGCTCAAGCGGATCGGGCGGCTGCCGGGCGAGAAGGCGCTCCAGGTGGCGCGACAGCTCTGCGCCGGCCTGGCGGCGGCCCACGACCAGGGCGTTTTGCACCGCGACCTGAAGCCGGCCAACATCATGCTGGACGGCCGGGGCGCGGTGCGGATCACCGATTTCGGCCTCGCCCTCCTGGCAGGCGAGGGTGACCGCGAGGTGGCCGGCACGCCGGCCTACATGGCGCCGGAGCTGTTCGACGGCCAGGCGGCTACCGTCAGGAGCGACATCTACGCGTTGGGCCTTGTGCTCTACGAGGTGTTCACGGGCCACCGCGCGTTCGACGGGACGACGTACCTGGACATGCAACGGCAGCAGGCCGAGAGCACACCCTCAACCCCGTCCGCGCTGGTGCCGGATCTGGATCCGGCGGTGGAGCGCGTCATCGCCCGGTGCATGGAGAAAGATCCGGCCCTCCGCCCAGCGTCGGTGGCCCAGGTGATGGCGGCTCTGCCCGGCGGCGATCCACTGGCCGCGGCCCTGGCCGCCGGCGAAACGCCGTCCCCCGAATTGGTGGCCGCCGCGGGCGCGGAGGGCACCCTGCGGCCGTGGGTGGCCGTCGTCCTCCTGGCCGCGATCGCGGTGATGCTGGCCGCTGCGGCGCTGCTCTGGCCGCTGGGCAGCACCCAGGGGCTGGCCCGCCTGGCCATGGGACCCGAGGCGCTGGCCGACCGGTGCCGGCAGATTGCCCAGACGTTCGGTTATCCGGTTCCGGGCGACCGGGCGTCGTGGGGCGAGACGGAAACGGACTTCGTCGAATACCACCTCAAGGCGGGACCGTCGACGGCGCAACGCCGCACGCTGCCGGGATCGCGTCCCGGCACCTTGACTCTGCACTATCGGGAGACGCCGCGCTCCTTCAGGTTGTCGGCCTTCCAGACCGGCGTCAGTGACACCCAGCCCCCCCACACGGATCCCGGGATGGTGGACGTCCGGGTCGACGGGCAAGGCCGGCTGATGCGGTTTCGGGCGGTGCCGCCCGACCGGGTGGAGCCGGCTGCGAGTCCCCGGCCCGTGGACTGGGACGCGCTGTTTCGGGAGGCGGACCTGAAGCCGTCGGATTGGCAGGAGGTATCGCCCACGCTGACCCCACCGGTGGCCGCCGACGCGCGCCGCGAGTGGATCGAGGCCCACCCGGCGGCCGGGGCGAAGCCCCTCCGGGCGGCCGCTGCCGCCTTCGACGGGCGGGTGGTCTGGTTCACGCTGGCCGGTCCGTGGGAAAAACCCGCCGGGGCGGATCGGTCCGAACAGTCCGCCGGCTGGTTGTACGGTTCCGTGAACATCATGATCTTCGTGGGATTGATGGGATTGGGCGTGTACCTGGTCCGGCGCAATCTGCGGGCGGGGCGGGGTGACCGGCGCGGCGCACTCCGCGTGGCCGCGATCATTGGCATCTCCCTGCTGGCCAACTGGGTGCTGATCGCCCGCATGCCAGCCACGCTCAGTGGCGTCACCGGCTGGATCTTCGCCGGCATCGCCATCGCCATGGGGCAGGCCGGATTCGTGTGGGCCGTGTACCTGGGGATCGAACCGTATGTCCGGCGCCGGTGGCCCAACGTGCTCATCGGCTGGTCGCGACTATTGGCGGGTCGCTGGCGCGATCCGCTCGTGGGCCGGGACGTGCTGACGGGGACCCTGCTGGGCCTGGGGATCTGGCTGTTCAACAGCGTCAGCGCGGCGCTTCCCGGCTGGTTGGACATGACGGACTCGGCCACGTCGCTGCTCGACTCCAGAGTGTTTCCCGTCTCCGTCGCCGAAGGGCTGGGCTGGCTGGCCGGGCTGCCGGTGCTGGCGCTGTCCAACGGCGTGTTCATCGCGGGTATCCTCTTCGTGCTCCGCCTGGTGCTCCGCCGGGACTGGCTGGCTGCCGTCGCCTTCACCCTGCTGGTCTTCGTGCCCCAGTTGTTCAGCGGCGGCGAGCTCCTGCTGGCGCCGCTGGGTTTCGCGGTGGTGCTGCTGCTGGCGATGTCGCTGGTGCGGTGGGGGCTCCTGACCTTCGCCGTGTGCCTGCTGGTGAACAGTCTGGAGCCGGCGGCGCCGGTGTTCGCGGCCGCCGGCTGCTGGGTCCCCTGGCAGGGTTGGCTGGGGACAGCGGTGGTGGCGGCCCTGGCCGCCTACGGTTTCCGCGTCGCTCTGGGTCGACAGAAACTGCTGCCGTCGCTGGATGAGTGATCTCCGGCCGCAGCATCGGAGGAGACCGACCGATGGGTAACTCGGTGAGTCGGTGAATCGTTACGAGGATCTGGGTTCTGTAATCCAGGACCCAGAACCCAGGTCCCAGGTCCGCAGTCCGAGTCAGTTGATGGTTGATCGTTGATCGTAAGGATCGAGACCCGAGTCCGGAACCGCGAGACCCGCTGTCCGCGTTACGGAAACGAGCCTCGAGTCTCGAGCCTCTAGCCTCGAGATCCGAGTCCCGAGTCTCAAGTCGCGAGCCTCGAGTCTCGATTACGATCACGATTACGAATTACGATTACAATAACGTGGACGAGAGCGGGCACGATCGGCCGGCGGGCACGCGGGAGGTACCGCGACCGGGAGGGAGCGGCGCGAAAGCCCTCCCCGCGAAGCCCGCGGGGCTTGCGACACCATTCTATAGAGTTGGGAGAGAGGAGATGGGAGAAAGATGAGAAGCGATCGGAGACAGAAGATTAGGCCTGCCGGGTTCCAGCACAACGGATTGCCATCGACTGGCAGCGACGGAGTGGCGCAGCGCCCGGGGTGAGATACCGCATGGGCCCCTTTCCGCCGCTCGCTCCCGCTCGCGGTACCTCCACTGTGACAACCGATGAATATTGCTAATCAGTTCGGTGAATCGGTGAATCGATGAATGGGTGAATCGGTGCGGCGGTGAATCGTCACGAGGATCTGGGTTCTTTAATCCAGGACCCAGATCCCAGGTCCCAGGTCCGCAGTCCGAGTCAGTTGATGGTTGATCGTTGATCGTGAGGAGCGAAACCCGAGCCCCGAACCGCGAGACCCGATGTCCGTGTTACGGGAACGAGCCTCGAGCCTCTAACCTCGAGCCTCGAGCCTCGATGACGATTACGATCACGAATTACGATTACGAATTACGAGCACGAAAGGGGACGCGCATCGAGTTTCGTCTCACTTCATCCGATGGAAGCCCACCGCGGCCAGAGCCCACGCCACGGCCATGGCGGAAAAAGCGATGGCGCCGGGGAGCAGCGCTTCGGCCAATCCGCCTAGAAGCATCTGCACGTTGCGGGCATCCGTGAGCCCGGCGTTGGAGGCGAAGGCCAGCGAATTGGCCGAACCGGCACAGAAAATTCCCACGGCGCCGAACGTCAACCCCAGCGACAAGGGACGCAGGATGGCGAGTTTCGTCTCAGCGGGGCGAACGGCGAACGAGATGGCCACACCGAGCGAGCAGATTGTGAGAACCAGGACGATCGCGAGTTGCAGCAAACCCAGAATTCCGATGTGCATGATGACCTCCGCGCAGTCGATTTGAAATGGATAACGCCGGAAACGACGCGTCGTGACACCACAATTATTCCTGTCACGCGCCGGCGCTTTCCGCGTTATGGTATGGCGATGGACGTAGACGCGGACCGGGAGCAGCACTGGCTCGCAGAGTTGCGGGGCGGCGACGAGGCGGCCTTCCGGCAGATCTATCGCGCCTACCGGTCGCGTCTCTACACGTTCCTTTGCCGCCTGAGCGGACGATCCGACGTGGCCGAGGACCTGCTCCAGGAAGTCTGGCTCCGTCTGGCGGCGCACCCGCCCGAACCGCGGGCGGGGCTGACGTTGGCGCCGTGGCTGTTCCGGGTGGCCCGCAACGTGTTCGTCAGCTATCTCCGGAACCGCAACCTCGATTCGAACCGGCTGGGCGAACTGGACGTTTTCAAGTTCCATGCCGCGCCGGGGCCTGGACCTTTGGAGGCGCTGGCGGAGTCGGAGTCGGTCCGTTCCCTGGAGCGGGCTCTCCGGCGCCTGCCGTCGACGGACCGGCAGACCGTGCTCCTCGTGGCGGCCGGCGGGCTGGCGCCGGCCGAGGCCGCCGGGGTGCTGGGGATGCGGCCGGACGCCTTCCGTCAGCGGCTGTCCCGCGCTCGCGCCCGGCTGGCGGAATTGCTGGGCGCCATGGATTGATACACGGAGGCCGCCATGGAATCGAAACCATCCCCTCTCGGCGATTTGGAACTGAACCGGCGGCTCGCCGAGCTGCCGCTCCTGGACCTGCCGGAGTTGACCGCAGACTGCCAGGAAGCGGCGGCGCTGGACGTGCTGGCCCGCCGGCGGCGCGGACCGGTGCTGCGACGGGCGTGGGCGTTCACCGTCCGCGAGCTCGAGCCGCTCCTTGTCGCGCTCGTCGGCGCCGGATACATTCTGGCGGCCGTGCTGCGCGCTGTGGCGGCGTATTCCATTGCCGTGCTGCCGTGACGGCGGGCGGGTTGGTGGATTCTTTCACCACAGGTCGCAGAGGACACAGAGAAAACCATCGGTCATCGGACATTTGTCATTTTTCATTTGTGATTGGGCAGAAGGGAGACGGTGAATCGGTAAATAGGTGAATGGGTGAATCGGGAGACGGGAAACAGACATGGACAGCCATCAACGATCAACCATCAACTGTCCGGGAACCTGAGAACCTGGAACTTGCGAACCTGCGAACATTCCAACATCAAGCATCAAACGGTGCGATTACGATCACGATTACGAATTACGATTATGAGCACGGGCTCCCAACTCCTATCTCCTATCTCCTAACTATCCCTTGACCACTCCTATCGGGCGCAGGCGGGCCACCATGCGGCTGAGCCCCGCGTCGTGGACGGTTTGCACCACCTCGGTCACGTCCTTGTAGGCTTCGGGGATCTCCTCCACCAGCGTCGCCCGCGAGGCGGCCATGACATGGATGCCGCGCTCGCGGAGCTCAGCGTCGATGGAACGGCCCTTGGCGGCCTTCATGGCGCCGTGACGGCTCAGGAGCCGGCCCGCGCCGTGACAGGTGCTGCCGAACGTCGCGCTCATGGACTTTTCGGCGCCGACCAGGATGTAGGAACAGCGGCCCATGTCGCCCGGGATGATCACCGGCTGGCCGATATCGCGGTACGCCTCGGGGAGCGCCGGGTGGCCCGGGCCGAATGAGCGCGTCGCCCCCTTGCGGTGGACGCAGACCGTCTGTTCGCGTCCCTCCACGAGATGCCGCTCGATCTTGGCGATGTTGTGGGCGACGTCGTACACCAGTCGGAGGCCCAGGCGGGCCGGCGGCAGACGCAGCGCCTCCTGGAACGACTCGCGCACCCAATGGGTGATGAGTTGGCGGTTGGCGAAGGCGTAGTTGGCCGCGGCGGCCATCACCGCGAGGTACTCCCGCCCTTCGGGTGACGCCACCGGCGCGCAGCAGAGCTGCGGATCGGGCAGCTCGATGCCGTACCTGGCCGCGGCCCGCTTCATGGCGACGATGGAGTCGTCGCAAACCTGGTAGCCCAGTCCGCGGGAACCGGTGTGGATGCTCACCGTCACCTGGTCCATGAACAGGCCCAGCCGGCGGGCTGCCGCCTCGTCATACACCTGGTCCACATAGCCGATTTCGAGAAAGTGGTTGCCGGACCCCAGGGTGCCGAGTTGAGTCCGGCCGCGCTCCCGGGCTTTCTCCGAGACCCGGCCGGCATCGGCGCCGGGAATCGCGCCGCGATCCTCGATGCAGTCGAGATCCTCCGCGTCGCCGTATCCGTGGCGGATTGCCCACTCGGCCCCCTTCTCCAGCACCTGCCGCTCGGCCTTGGCGTCCAGGCGCAGGTCCTTCCGCCGCGACCCGACGCCCGACGGCACGTTGCGGAACATCGCGGCGACGAGGTCGCGGATCCGGTCGACGACCTCGGGGCGGGTCAGCCGGGAGGCGAGCACGCGGACGCCGCAGTTGATGTCGTATCCCACGCCGCCGGGGCTGACCACACCGTCGGCGGCGTCGAAGGCGGCCACACCGCCGATGGGGAAGCCGTAGCCCCAGTGGATGTCGGGCATGGCCAGGGAGAACATCCGGATCCCCGGCAGGGTGGCCACGTTGGCCAGTTGTAGCAGACTCTGGTCGTGACGCAACGACTCCAGCAGGGGCGGCGAGGCGTAGAAAACGGCGTCGACGCGCATGGGGCCGTGGCGCGGGATCTTCCAGGTGACCGCGTCCACCGGCTCGATGCGGGCGATGATGTCCTCGATCTGAAAGCCCATGGGCCGCCTCGCCGTCACAAGTCGAGCACGATCCGGGCGTGCAGCCGGCCGGCGCCGCGCGTCACCGCAAGGTCGTGGTACGTCGCCGCTTTGACCACGCCGCGCACCTCGTGCCGCGCCGGATTGAAGTGCCCGCCCTGCGCCTCGGCCTCGAGGCGGCGGCCGGTGGCGGCGCGCACCGCCAGCCGCGTGCAGACGAATCCCTGGGTATCGAACAGGTAGACGAGCTCGTTGAGCAATCGGACCAGCATGTCCTCGGGCGACTGGGCGTCCAGCTCGATGACGCGGCGTTCGCCGCTTTCCATCCGCGCGGGATCGGTGATCACCGCGCCCAGGCCCGCGGCGGCATGCGCGGCCAACTCCGCCAGGTCGGCGCCGCTGACCCGCAGGGCGACGTCGCCGCCGTGAGCTTCGATTGTGTACGATGCCTCCGCGTCAGCGCACAAGGATGTAAACCTGGTAGCCGCCCAGGTTGTCCGTGGCGTTGTCGTCGTTGATGCCCAGAGCCAGGCGTCCGCCGACGTTGGTCTGGAACACCCGCATGGAGCCGATGACGAAGGCACCGGGGTTGTCGCCGATCCGGCCGATCAGGGTGCCCGTGTTGGCCTTGGGGATGGGTTTCCAGAACCCGCTGCCGGTGCCCGGGGCGCCGTCGGGATCGCAGAAGACCTTGCTGTTCCGTTTGTAGTACACCTGGCCCTTGGCCATGATCTCCACCACCTGGCCGGGGACGAGGTCGATGCCGGTGTCCAGCCAGGCGGTGTCGCCGGGCACGGCCAGCGCCTTGCGGCCCGTGTACACGGGCCGGCTGGCCGGCGCGGCGGCCGCCCCGCCGGCTGCCTGGCTGCCGCCGTCCTGGTCCAGCGACGCCAGCGCGGCCGAGAGAGTCTTCTCCTGCTGCGGCGGCGGCATCGGCATGGCGGCCATGCGTTCCTTGACCATTTCGAACGACCGCGTGGTCTTGGTCAGGGCGGCGGCGGAAGCGTACTGGCTGCGGACCTCCGCCTCCATGTTCTTGACGCGCTCCGCCGGCAGGGGATGGGTGCTCATGAAGGTCATGGCGGAGGAGCCCTTCTTCATGCTCTCCGTGTTGAGCCGCTGAAACATGCTGATCATGCCGCTGGGATCGTAACCGGACTGGACCATGGTGGCCATGCCGAGCCGGTCCGCCTGGCGCTCGTGGTCGCGGCTGAACTTCATGCTGGTCAGGGCGACGCCCACCCCGCCCAGGGCGCCGATGATCTCGCCCCAGCGTTCGCTTTTGGCGCCCACGCCGATGCCGGCACCCATCACGAGACCCGTGAGCAGCAGCTGCTTGGACATCTGGTTCGTGGAGTGGCGGCCCACCACGTGGGCGATCTCATGGCCGATGACGCCGGCGACCTCGCTTTCGCTCCCGGCGGTGTTGATAAGGCCCCGGTTGATGTAGATATAGCCTCCCGGCAGCGCGAATGCGTTGATCTCGCCGGTGTTGACCACCTGAAACTCGTAGCCGATGTCCGGACGGAGCGAGTTCTGGGCCAGTTTCTGGCCGATCTGGTTGATGTAGGAGTAGACAAACGAATCCTGCACCAGATCCAGCTTGGTCTTCAGCTCATCGGAGTACTGCTTCCCCATGGCCTTCTCCTGCTGTTCGGAGAAGAAATTCAATCCGCCGCCCACCTTTTCCTGCTTCTTCTCGGCGGCGACAGCGCCCGTCACCGGCAGGAACACCAACAATCCGATGACGAAAACGCTCAGCCAAAGATGCCTTCGGCTCATGGTATCCTCCAACTTACCGGGTAGAATGTTCATTTCACTGACAGTATAATAACACACTCCTCGAATGGAAGAATGTATGCGTAAAGATTACCATCTGCACACCGAAGTTTCAGACGGCCGCTGGCTGCCG
>ERZ1645192.396-NODE-396-length-35752-cov-44.955627_pt1 | contig 35752 bp, 35 predicted proteins | sample MGYA00575354_ERZ1645192 | MGnify/ENA primary metagenome ERZ1645192 (study PRJEB40844, sample SAMN11349763) | freshwater sediment metagenome | isolation source: river sediment | host: Sediment | place: India: Faizupur Khadar , New Delhi | collected 2017-02-21 ...
TAGTCGAGGGGCATGTCGGCCCCCCGTTCGGAGGCCTCCTCGAAGGAGTCCGGGTCCCAGGCGGGGCGGTCGTCCCTGTCGATGAGCCGGGCCCTGACCCCCTCCCTGAAATCGTGCTGGGCCATGAGGTACCGGGCGACCTGAAGGTCGGCCCGGTAGACCTCCCCGAGGTCGCGGCCCTCGTCGCGGCGCAGGCACCTGAGCGTCGCCACCACGGCGCTGGGCGAGCGCTCCGAGAGCCTGCCGAACACCCCTTCGCACAGGCCGCTCTCGATGCTGCACGCCCTGAGCCCGTTCAGGATCTCCAGCACGGAGGTTTTGCCGGCGAAGTACCGCTCCACCCACGCGTCCATGCCCGGGTTTTCGGGGATGCCCTTTTCCGTGAAGGGGGCGAGGACCCCTCTCAGCCGGTCTGCTGCGGCCCTGCGGTCGGGGGGAAGGCCGCCCGCCCGGTCAATGACCGCCTGCAGCGCGTCCCCGAGCCGCACGGCGGGGACCAGGCACGTGGCCAGCCCGATGCGGACGCACTCTGTCCCGGTCATGTCGTACCCCGTGAGCCCCAGAAACTCGGGGTAGCCCGGGCCGCACTTGGTGAACAGCCAGCCCGTGGCGCCCACGTCCGGGAAGAAGCCGATGCGCGTCTCGGGCATGGCCATGCGCGTGGTCTCCGTGGCCACCACGAGGTCTGCCCCGGCGGACAGGCCCAGGCCGCCGCCCATGGTGATGCCGTGGGCGAAGACAACCACGGCCTTGGGGAAAAGATGGATGGCGTAGTCGAGCTCGTTCTCCTCACTCAAAAACTGCAGGGCCGGCTCGATGGAGCCTTCGCCCGCCGCCCCCGCCAGGATCTTGATGTCCCCCCCGGCGCAGAACCCGCGCTCCCCGGCGCCGTCGAGCACCACGCACTTCACCCCGGGGTCCAGGCGCGCCTCCTCGAAGGCGCCCCTGATGAGGCGCACCATCTCCAGGGTGAGGCTGTTGAGGACCCGGGGGCGGTTGAGCGTGATCCGCATCGCTCCCCCGGAGGTCTTGAACACGACGGGCAGGTCCTGCACGAGGTCTCCTTCCCCGGGCGATTTTCCCCCACCCCGGGGCGAAAGGTCATTTATCGCGAGGAACGGCGCCCGGGCTGCCCGGGACAAAGCCCGCGGCCCGGGGCGCTCATCCCGTGCCGGCTCAGAAAGCGCTTTCCAGGCACAGGCAGGTCAGCTCTTCCACCACCCCCCACTCCCTGCAGGCTTCCATGTTCCTGCAGCCCGGGCAGAGCAGGGTGATGGCGTGCTTGTGGATCTCCAGGGTCCCTTTCCCCGCGTGGACGTCGAAGAGCTCCTGGAGGTATCTCCCCGCGACGGCGGGGTCAAGGGTTCCGGCCCGGTCGAGCCCGAGCCACTGGTAGACGCCCCTGTCCCCGCGGGAAGCCCTGCAGTCCCCGCAGGAGAGGACCGCGTTCTCGGGCGAGGCGCCTCCACCCCGGGTCAGGGGGATGAGGCAGTCGAGGTCCAGCCCGGCGGTCGAGCCGCAGAACACGCAGGCGGGGGGCTGGTCGGGATCCGGGGGCCATTCCCGGTTCATGTCGGCAATGGTGACCCGTTCGCTCAGGAGCGCCTTGAATCGGTTCGACACGAAGGGGTAGTCGATGTTCCCCTTCAGGGCTGCGCGGGAAATGAGCTTCGCGTACTCGAAAAAGATCATCTCCCTGATGGTCTTCACGTATCCCGGCTGCACGCCTTCCTCCCTGGAGCGCAAGACCCGGCTCAACATAGCCCCCTACTCGGTGGAAACATCCCTTTCGAGGGCCGTGAGGTGGTTCATATATGATCTCCCTCATCAATGAACTGCCACAAACCCGGGTGCGGTGTGCTCTGGATGTATTACAATATGCAATAACGACTGTTTATACAGGACTGAGGCCAAATGTAAACATGAAAATGCCGTCTAGCTCCCCGGCTCGATCCGGGCCTTCGGGGCCCTCCCGGGGCAAAATATCCCGTTCCTCTTGAATTGGGTGACGATATCCTTTATTTCTTAAGGCAAAGAACCTTTTTCCAGGTGCCCCCGGACAGGCCGGCTGCACATCCCCCAGGGAATGAGTTCTGGAACAGGAGGAGGCATATGGGTTTACTGAAAGAGTTCAAGGAGTTCGCAGTCAAGGGCAATGCCGTCGACATGGCGGTGGGCATCATCATCGGCGCCGCTTTCGGCAAGATCGTGTCCTCGCTCGTGGCGGACGTGATCATGCCGCCCATCGGGGTGCTCATAGGCGGCGTCGATTTCACGGCCCTGGCGGTCACGCTCAAGGCTGCCACCGCGACGGCCCCGGCCGTGGTGTTGAGCTACGGCAAGTTCATCCAGGCCGTGGTGGACTTCACCATCGTAGCCTTCGCCATCTTCCTCCTCGTCAAAGGCATCAACTCCATGAGGAAGCCCGAAGTGAAGGCCGACCCCGAGCCGCCCAAAGAGCAGGTGCTCCTCACCGAGATCCGCGACCTGCTCAAGAAGCGGTAGGGACAGGGGCGGGCCGGGCCGGGCCCTCTTTTCACATTTTACGGGTGTGGCGAGCCGGGGTACCTGCTCTGTTCACCGCACGAGAAACCGATTCTTCCAAGGAGTAGACTATGCTGACCGTGGTGGCTGTGCTCAAGGCGAAAGAGGGCAGGGAAAAGGAGATGGAAGAGGCGATGAGGAAGGTCGTGCCCCAGGTGGCCGCCGAGGAGGGGACGCTCAGGTATGTCCTCCACCGCGCGAAGAAAGACCCCACGAAGTTCCTCTTCTATGAGCAGTACACGGACAAGCAGGCCCTGGGAGCGCACAGCTCCACGCCTTACTTCCTGGAAATGTTCGGCGCCATCGCCCCTTTCCTGGACGGCAACCCCTCCATAGAGGTCTACGAGGAGATCGCCTCCATCCCGCCCAAGGGCTGACGGGAGGGGGAGCCGGTTCTCACGAGCCCCGGTTGAGGGCCTTCCTCGCCTCCTCCCTCGTCTCGTAGATGTGGGGGGCGAGCTTGCGCTCCTTGAGGGCGTCGCCCAGCTTCATGCGCAGGAAGGTGTTCGTGGTGTAGCGCGTCACGCCCGTGTAGAACCGGTCCATGAGCCTGCCCACCATGTCCGTGTACTCGTCCACGAGCTCGGGGCTGACGTCGAAGTTGTCGTAGTTCACGATGGTGTAGACCTTCCGGCCCAGCGGGGAAAGGATCTTCCTCACGAGCCCCTCCACGGCGGAGATGTCCTCCCGGGTGCGGATCTTGAGCCCCTCGAAGTTCACGAAGAACAGGTCCTCCTGCGGGTCGTAGGTGAGCCGCTCCTCCAGGGTGAGCCCGAAGATGTCGTCCTTGAGGTTCATGGGCCCCTCCGCGAAGATCCGCCCGTCCATGAGCCTGGGAGGCGTGCTCATCACCGGCGCGAACTCCATGCGGGCGAGGATGTCCTTCTCGACGTCGATGCCCGGGGCCACCTCGATCAGCTCCAGGCCCTTGGGGGTGAGCCTGAACACGCAGCGCTCAGTGACGTAGTACACGGGCTGGTTCCTCATGACCGCGTACCGGCCGCTGAAGGTCACGTGCTCCACGGCCTGCCGGAACTTGATCTCCGAGCCCTCCTTTTCGATCTTCAGCTTCCCGTCCTTCACCGACACCTCGAGCCCGCAGGCGGTGAAGGTGCCCACGAAGACGACCTTCCGGGCGTTCTGGGAGATGTTGATGAACCCCCCGGCGCCGGCCAGCCTGGGCCCGAACCTGCTCACGTTGAGGTTCCCCTCCCGGTCGGCCTGGGCGAGGCCCAGGAAGCAGCAGTCGAGCCCGCCGCCGTCGTAGAAGTCGAACTGGTAGGGCTGGTCGATGACGCAGTCCGCGTTGGTGGCCGCCCCGAAGCTCAGGCCCCCCGCGGGCAGGCCGCCGATGATGCCCGGCTCCGCGGTGAGCGTGATGTACTCGAGGATCTTCTCCTCGTTGGCAACGTTCGCCACGCCCTCGGGCATGCCGATGCCCAGGTTGATGATGCTGTTTCCCTTGAGCTCGAAGGAGGCCCGGCGGGCGATGATCTTGCGGGCCCCCATCTCCATGGGCATGATGGAGTTCATGGGCACCTTGACCTCGCAGGAGAAGGAGGGGTTGTACTCAACCGCGAAGGTCTGCCAGTGGTTTTCCGGACGGGCCACCACCACGCAGTCCACCAGGAGGCCCGGGACCTTCACCTGCCGGGCGTTGAGCGTGCCGCCCTCGGCGATGCGCTCCACCTGGGCGATGACGAACCCGCCGGAGTTCTTCGCCGCCATGGCGATGGCCAGCACCTCCTGGGTGAGGGCCTCCTTTTCCATGGTGATGTTGCCGTCGGTGTCCGCCGTGGTCCCGCGGATGATGGCCACGTTGATGGGGAAGGTTTTGTACGCCAGGTAGTCCGTGCCGTCGAAGCTCAGGAGCTCCACGAGGTCTTCGGTGGTGGCGGAGTTGATCTTGCCCCCGCCGAACCGGGGGTCCACGTAGGTCCACATCCCCACGGTGGTGAGCGTCCGGGGCTTGTGCGCGGCGATGTCCCGGAACATGTGAGAGATCACGCCCTGGGGCAGGTTGTAGGCCTCGATCCGGTTTTCCACGGCGAGCCTGCCCAGCTTGGGGCACAGTCCCCAGTGCCCGCCCACGACCCTCCTCACGAGGCCCTCGTGGCCGAAGTGGTTGAGCCCCCGGTCCTTGCCGTCGCCCTGCCCCGCCGCGTACACGAGGGTCAGGTCCCGGGGCCGGCCCGTCTGCAGAAAGTTTTCCTCGATGCTCTTGAGGACGTCCTCGGGCACGCCGATGGTGACGAAGCCGCCGGTGGCCACGGTGTCGCCGTCCTGGATGGCCCGGATCGCCTCCTGTGCGGACACCACCTTGCCCCGGCGCATCCGGGAGGGGGGGAGGTTCGAGAACATGGGATGTGTGCTGCCGTTTCCTGCCATGGGTTCCTCCTGTCTAAAGCCTTTCGCGGCGCGGGGCTCTCACCCCTTCTGCGGCGAGAACCGGTACCCTTCGCCGTACACCGAGTCGATGAGCTCGGCCCCGGGCAGGGCCGAAGCGAGCTTCTTGCGGAGGTTCTTGATGTGGGAGTCGATGGTGCGGTCGTAGCCCTCGAACTCGTAGCCCTGGACGAGATTGACGAGCTCCGTGCGGGTGAACACCCTGCCCGGGTGGGACATGAGGACCTTCAGGAGCCTGAACTCGCTGGGCGTCACCTTCAACGGCGAGCCCTGCACCGTCACCTCGCGGGTCTCCCCGTTGAGGGTGATCCCGTGGGTGGAGATGAGCTTTCCCTCGGGCTCCAGGGGGCGCAGCCTGCGAAGCACCGCCCTCACCCGGGCCACCACCTCCCGGGGGCTGAAGGGCTTGCAGATGTAGTCGTCCGCGCCGATCTCCAGGCCGATGAGGCGGTCGATCTCCTCCACGCGCGCCGTGACCATGACGATGGGGACCTGCGAGAACTTCCTGACCTCCCGGCACACGTCCATCCCGTCCATGCCCGGGAGCATGACGTCGAGCAGGATGAGGTCCGCGTGCTTTTCCCTGAGGAAGGGCACCACCGCGTCCCCGGTATCGAGGAGGGTGGCCCGGTAGCCCGACTTCTCGAGGTAGCCCTTGAGCACGGCGGCGATCTTTTCTTCGTCCTCGACGATGAGGATGTGCCCTTCAGCCATAGGACCCCCGGTATCACACCTTGCCGGCCAGGGGAAGGACGATCTCGATCCCCAGGCCGCCCAAAAGCGAGTGGTACGCCCTGATCTCCCCCCCCATGGCCTCCACCAGGCTCTTGCAGATGGCGAGGCCCAGGCCTGTTCCCCCGTGCCTGCGGGAGCGGGACCCGTCAACCCGGTAGAGCCGGTCGAAGATCTTCCCGAGGGCCTCGTCGGGCACGCCCGGCTTCGAGTCCTCGAAGCGGATGCGGGCATGGGCCCCCTCAGGGTAGGCCCTTGCCCTGAGCACGCCGCCGGTATCCGTGTACCGCAGGGCGTTCTCCAGGATGTTGGAATACACCTGGAACAGCCGGCCGCGGTCTCCCATGACGGTGAGGCCGGCGCCTGACCCGCCATCCTCTTCGACGGCGATGCCCGCCCGGGAGAAGCGGGGGGAGAAGGTGCCCAGCGCCTCGCGCAGCGTGGCGAGGGCGTCCACGGGCTCTCTGCTCACCGTCAGGCTGCCGCTGTCCGCCAGGGACAGCTCGTGGAGGTCGTTCACGATGGAGCCCAGGCGGAGGATCTCCTCGCGGACGGACGCCAGGGTCGACGCGCCGTCCATGACCCCGTCCTGGACGGCTTCGATCTCCGCCTGCAGGATGGCGAGCGGGGTCCGCAGCTCGTGGGAGATGTCCGAGATCCACTGGCGGCGCAGCTGCTCGGAGCGCTCCAGGGTCCGGGCCATGCGGTTGAAGTCGCCGGCGAGCTGCCCGAGCTCGTCTCTCGTGTCCACCCGTATTCTCGTGTCGAACCGCCGGGCCGCCAGGGCGTCGGCCCCCCGGGTGAGGGCATCGATTGGCCTCAGGAGATGGCGGGAGAGGAGGAACGAGACGAGGGCGGACAGGGTCAGGGCCAGGAGTCCCGTGATGAGGAAGGCCTGGGTCTGCTGGCGGAGGAAGCCCTCCTCCAGGGGGCTCGAGAGGTCTCTCCTCTGCCTGAGACCCAGCCAGCCCACGGTTTTGCCGTCGACGGCGATCTCTCTGAGGATGTGGTCCTGCGTGGAGGAAGCCATCCCGGCCAGGGGCTGCCTGTGCTCGTCGAAGAGGGTGATCCTGCCTTCGAAACGGGGGCCCTGGGTGTTCGGGAAGGGCGGGCACCCTTCCGGTCCGCTCGAGCCCCTCCCCCTGTGCATGCCCATGGGCCCGTGCGGCCCGGTCCCCTGGCGCCCGGGGCGGAGGATCAGGGGCAGCGCGCCCGGGTCGTCCTGTATGAACCCCCAGCCGCCGCGTTCCCGGTACGCCTCCTTCAGCCTCGAGTCCACCTCGGCGAGCCGCTCCATCTCGGCCCTGTTCACGAAGGCCTGGAAGTTCCGCATGCCCAGGTGGCGCATGACCCCGGCCATGAGCGCGATCACCGCGAGGCTCGTGAGGAAGAACGCCAGGAAGATCTTGAATACGAGCTTGAATCTCATCCCGAGCTCCTCGGCGCCTCCCGAAGAGGGAGGCCTCTCTTGAAAATACCAGTAATACACGGCGAAAACCATTTCAAATCATTTCAGGGCCGTCCATAACCTTTCCATGGTTTGTCCATAATTCTTCCACAATCCCGTGGTAGATTTCACCGCAAGACAGGCTGGGCACCGGGAGAACATGCCCGCGCATGCCGCCTGATCCACGAAAGGAGAAGGATATGAAAAAGAACGTATCGTTGTCGTTGGCAATCGCGGGGGTGCTGGCAGTCCTCGTCGTTCCCGTCCTCATCCACGCGGCCGGTCCCCAGGGAAATGGCTTCTGTCCACGGGGGGTGCCGCCGTTCATGGCGGAAAAGTATGATGCAAACCATGACGGCACGCTGTCTGCAGCCGAGGAGAAGACCGCGTGGGACGCCTTCATGAAGCAGTACGACACCAACCGTGACGGCACGCTGTCCCGGGAAGAGCACCAGGCGGTCCGGGAAGGTTGCCGGAAGGCGTTCTTCGACCGTGCCGACAGGAACAAAGACGGCGTCCTGTCCCGGGAGGAATTCGCCGCCGGCTCACAGAACTGCCCGAGGGGGTTCGGCGGTCCCGGCCCGTTCGGGGGGAGGGGCCGGGGGCCCTGCTTCTGATGCCCTTGGGCGGGGAAGGCGGCTCCGGCCGCCTTCTTCTTTGCCTGCCGTCAGTACACCACCGCCGACAGGTAGCCCACCACCGACGAGTCGTCGCCGGTGACATGACCCGAGTGGGCGTACTTCAGGATCTTCACCTCGTTTCTCCCCAGGCCCTGCGCATACATGAGCGCCGCCAGGACGGGCCCGCCCCCGCAGGCCTCCACCTCCCCGGCCGACAGCTTTCTGCCCAGGGTTTCCACGTCGAGCGCCCCAACCAGGCGGACGACCTCCCCGTCCATGGCCTCGGCCTGCCTCGCCCGGTGGAAGTGCGACAGGTCGGTGCTCGCCACGACCAGGACGTCGTCCGGATCCTCGACGGCCCCCAGCAGCGCCCTGCTCAGGTCCCGGACCAGGCCGGGATCCTGCTGGCCCATGATCAGGGGGCAGAGCGCGAAGGGGGGGAGCACGGTCTGGAGGAACGGCAGCTGGATCTCGAGGGCGTGCTCGGCGTCGTGCGGCCTCGTGTTGCCGGTGAAGATGCCCGACGCCTCGAGGAGCTTCGCGCAGAGCCCCTCGTTTATCACGATCCCGCCGAGGGGGGTCTCGAACGCGCCTTTTGCCCAGACCGAGACGGAGGGGAAATATGCCCGGTGAGAGGGGCTGATCACCACCACGGTGCTGTAGGAGAAGCCTTCGAGCGCACGGTAGGCGTGGGCCGCCACCCTGCCCGAGTACTGGTAGCCCGCATGGGGGCTGATGATGACGGAGGGCTTGCGGGGCGTTTTTCCGGCCGGGGCCTGCCTGAGGAAGCCTTCTATTTCACTTCGCAGGACACCGGGGTCGCCGGGGTACCAGCTCCCCGCGATGACGGGCGCGCGGACAGGGCCTTTCATGGTCGTGCCTCTCCCTTCCGGATCCTCGGTTTTCCCGGAAGCTGCCATCCTGGTCGCCCCGGGAAACAAGGGAAGAAACCATCACGCGAGAAATCTGTCAGTCATGATTCGCAAGATTTCATATTATGGAAAGACGGGGAGGTAGTCAAGCCCCTCTTCCTCGGGCAGGCCGCACATGATGTTCATGTTCTGCACCGCGCTTCCGGAGGCCCCCTTGGTGAGGTTGTCGATGACGCTCACGATCACGGCCCTGTTCGTCCGGGGATTTTTCCTTATCCCGATGAGGCAGTTGTTCGTGCCGCGGACGTCCTTCGTGGAGGGGAAGCCGTCTCCCAGGACCCGGACGAAGCGCGAGCCCTGGTAGAACGATGAAACGCAGTCCTTCAGGCGCGCCTCGTCGAAATCCGAGGAGGCGTAGATGGTGGAGAGCATGCCCCGGGTGATGGGGATGAGGTGGGGCGTGAACTCGATGAGCACGGGCCTGCCCGCTGCCAGGGAGAGCCCCTGCTCGATCTCCGGGATGTGGCGGTGGGTTCCGCCCACCTTGTAGGCGGAGAAGGATTCGCCCGCCTCGCAGATGTGGGTGGTGAGGCTCAAGCCCCTGCCGGCCCCGGACACGCCGCTCTTGCTGTCGGAGATGATCCCCTCGGGTTGAACCAGCCCCGCCCTCAGGAGGGGGACAAGGGGGAGGAGGATGCTCGTGGGGTAGCAGCCCGGGTTGGCCACCAGGGAAGCGCCCCTGATCTCTTCGCGATGCACCTCGCACAGCCCGTACACGGCCTTTTGGAGGAGTTCCGGGTGGGGGTGCGCGCCGTACCACTGCGTGTAGACGCCGAGGTCCTTGAGGCGGGTGTCCGCGCTCAGGTCCACGACCTTCAGAGAGTCGGCCAGCTGCGAGATGAATTCGGCGCTCGTGCCGTGCGGGAGGCAGGAGAACACGACCTCGCAGCGCTCCCTGATGGCGGCGGCGTCGAAGTCCTCGAGGGTGATGTCGAAGGTCCCCTGGAAGAAGGGGAGGATATCCGCGATGTTCTTTCCGTTGTATTGCCTTGAGGAGCAATAGGTGATCCGGGCGACCCGGTGGTTGTGCAGCAGCCTGATGAGCTCTGCCCCGGTGTACCCGGTGGCGCCCAGGATCCCTATTGACAATGACAAGGAGAATTACCTCTTGGAGAACTGAGGTCTCTTTCTGGCCTTGTGGAGCCCGAACTTCTTGCGCTCGACCATCCGGGGATCCCTGGTGAGGAACCCGGCGGACTTGAGCCTGGGGCGGTACCTCTCGGTGTCGAACGCGGAGAGCGCCCGGGAGATGCCGTGGCGGATGGCACCCGCCTGGCCCGCGATCCCGCCGCCGCTCACGGTGGTGAACACGTTGAAGTGCCCCCTGGAGTCGGTGACCTCGAAGGGGGCCATGGCCGCCATCTTCAGGGTATCTCTGCCGAAATACTCCTTGAGGTCTTTTCCGTTCACGATGAACTCGCCGTTGCCGGGCGTGATCCACACCCGCGCCGTCGCGTTCTTCCTTCTGCCGGTTGCATAGATCCTTTCAGCCATATCCTGTCTTCTTCCCTTTGATTACAAAGTTATCGTCTGCGGCTGCTGGGCCTCGTGGGGGTGGTTCTCGCCGACGTAGACCTTCAGCTTTTTGAACATGCTCCTGCCGAGGCTGTTCTTGGGGAGCATCCCTTTGACCGCGTGCCTGATGATCTCCTCGGGCTTCTTGTCCATGACCTGCCTGGCCGTCCGCTCCTTGAGCCCGCCCATGTACCCGCTGTGGCGGTAGTACATCTTCTGCTCCATCTTCCTGCCCGTGAGCTTGATCTTCTCGGCATTGATGATCACGACGAAGTCGCCCGCGTCGATGAACGGGGTGTAGGTGGGCTTCGTCTTGCCCCTCAGGATGGATGCGACATCGGCGGCAAGCCTGCCCAGCACCTGATCCTTGGCGTCGACGAGCACCCAGTTCCGCTCGGCTTCGTCCTTCCTGGCGATGAACGTACTCATTCTGCAATCTCCTTACCTGCTAAATAGGGTTCGGATATAGCCGACATTGTGCACCAATGTCAAGCATTGATCGAAAATCCGGAATGAATCTTCTTTTTGCACGCCCCTGTCTTCCGGGCCCCGTTTCGAAGCGGGCCGCCTCCCCCGGGAAAATCTCCCCGGGGGATTGATTCGCGGGGGCAGCCGGTTATAGAGTTTATATCCCCTTGACAGGGGAAATACTTTTTGGTGTTTTTAAGGCATTATGGGCGTAGATGCGATAGTCACGGCAGGGGACGGGCGGGCGGCCAGGAAAGTGTTCAAGAAGAACAAGGCCATGCTCGACGTTGCGGGAAAACCCATCATCCGGTACATCGTCGAGGCACTCCTCGCCTGCGACGATATCGACCGGGTCGTGGTGGTGGGCCCGAGGGAGAGCTTCCTGCCGGTCATCGGCGACCTCGGCGTGGACATCGTCCCGCAGAAGCGCAGCCTCGTGGAGAACGGCTGGGAAGGGTTCCTGCAGACCATCCCCGAATACCGGCGGACGGGCGCGCTCACCCCGGAGATCATCGACGCCTACCGGGACAAGTACGTCCTCTTCCTCTCGGGCGACATCCCGCTCATCTCCCCCCGGGAGCTCCACGAGTTCATCTCCCAGTGCGACATGGAGCACTTCGACTACGTGGCCGGGGCGACCTCGGAAAAGGTGCTCGAGCTCTTCGGCCCCAGGAAGGGCAGGCCGGGCATCAAGATGGCCACCTTCCACATGTGGGACGGCAACCTCAGGCAGAACAACCTCCACATGGCCAGGCCCTTTTCCGTGCTCGAGAGCATCGACCTGGTCCTGAACGCCTACGAATTCCGCTACCAGAAGGAGTTCACGAACATCCTGAAGGCGGTGCTGGAAATCCTCAGGTTCGGCAGGGGCAACATCCTCCAGACCCTGGCGACCTACCTCACCCTCCAGCTTTCCGCCATGCTCTCCTCCCTGGGACTGGGGCAGGCCGCCCGCCTGGTGAGCTTCCCCATCCGCAGGCCCGGGGTCGAGCGGCTTGTCTCGGATATCCTGAACGTGCGGTTCAAGATCGCGGAGACCACGGTGGGGGGCGCCGCCCTGGACGTGGACAACGAGAAGGACTACATCATCCTGTCGGTCATGTACCGGGACTGGGTCAACCAGATCGGTTCGAACTGAGCCTCACCGCCGGGCAAAATGGTCTTCGGCGAAACCCGGGCACCCGTCGGGCCGCATCGCCTCCCCGTCGTCCGCGGCGAGGGTCCCCTCGAAGGCCCTTAAAGAGCCGGGTGAACCGGGAGGCCACGGCCAGGGCGTCGATCCGTTCGCCCCGGTGTCCCTCGGGGCGGGAATGGCCATGCTCTCCGGGCATATCCTTATCCCTGTCCTTATCATAGAGGTGTAACGAGGGGGAGCGGGGAATCCGGGGAGCTGCTAATCGAGGTAGTCTTCGAAGCCGGGGGTGACGGTCCTGCCCGCCTTGACCGGCAGATGACCCATGTCCCCGCTCAGCTCCCTGGCCTGCTGGTCCATGTAGTCTTCGAAGCCGGGGGTGTCGTGAACGGCGGACTTGCCGGACGCCATGACGGCGCTTTTCTTGAGCTCCCTGACCTGCTGGTCCACGAAGTCCTCGAAGCCCGGCCTGGTCTTGCCGTTGTCCGGCCCGGGTATCCTGGCCTGGTCGCGGGCGGAAGCCTGGGCCCTGTCGTCGAGGTAGTCTTCGAAGCCCGCGGCCTCTTCCGGCCGGGAGCTCTCCGGCTGCCGGGCCTGATGCCCCGCCGGGGAGTGATGGAGGTCGAGCATCTTTTCGTTCTTGATGTAGCTCGTTTCCACCACGTCGGAGATCTCGAGCATCTTTTTCACGATGTTCTTGATCTTGATGGCTTCCGACTTGATCTCGTTTATGTTCTCGACTGCCCCCTTGTGCGGGCCTGCATCCTTGATGAGCATGTCGAGCTTGAGCAGGATGGTGGTCAGCGGGGAGTTGATCTCGTGATTTGCGGCTATGGCGGTTTTCGAAACGGCGGCCAGCCTCTGGGCCTTGATGTTCTTCGTGATGAGCATGGCCCTCTGGATGGCCTGGGCGCCGGTCTCGGCGATGGTCCTGAGCAGGAGGAGCTTCTGGTTCATTTCATCCTGCCCGGCGTTTTCCTGGGGCACGAGCTCCAGGACACCGATGGTCTTGCCGTCGACCTTGAGCGGCGCGAAGATGAAGCCTACGCCGATGGGGTAGACCCCGTTGGAGCGGTCGAGCAGGTCCTTGGTGGCGCTGGCCATGCCGCTTCTGGTCTGGGGGAGGTCGTTCAGGAGGAAGGACTCGGTGATCATGATCCGCAGGTTGCTCAGGCGCATGATGCACCGGGACTTCTTGCCCTCGAGGATGGTGAGCGTGTGGGTGGTCAGCGTGTTGAGGATGTCCGAGAGCTTCAGGGAGGACTGGAGCTGGGAGCTCATGTTGTTCAGGCTGGAGAGCTCCATGGTCCTGCGCTCCAGGGCGAGCTTTTTCTGTTCGAGGTCCAGGCTCAGTTTGCCCAGCTGGGCGTTGGCGAACTGGAGCACCTCGAAATAGGTCTTGGGCTCGGCCTTGGGGATGCCCATCTCCTCGCTGATGCTGGAGATGCTGTCCTTCAGGGCGATGGAGATGTCCTGGATGTCGTGGCTCGTGAGCCCCATGCGGTTGAGCAGGGAGGGGTCCACGAATCCCCGGTCCGACTGCCCGATGCCCAGGCCGAGGTGGTTGGTGACGATGTCCGCCACGTGGATGATGGCGCAGAGCTTCTTCGCCTCCTCGTCGTCGGTGATCTCGTCAATGCCGTGGTGCGAGCCCACGGTCCTGGAGAGCAGCGCCGGGAGGTTCCATTTCTCCATGAGGAACCTGCCGAGGGTGGCGTGGTCCACGCCCATGATGCTCGTCTCCACCTCGAGGATGTCCGAGTTGGCCCGGTTCATGATCTCCAGGACTTCCCTGTACTCGCCTTTCCTGCACAGGAGCTGGTCCGCCACCACCTTGCCCAGGTCGTGCAGGAGCCCGGCCACGAAGGCGTCTTCCGAGGCGGCGGGGGAGATCTTCAAGGCGATGTTCTTCGCGCACACCGCGCAGGCGATGGAGTGCTGCCAGAACTTGTAGAAGTCCAGGGCGCACCTGTTCTTGTCGCTGAAGAGGTTGATGACGCTGATGGAGAGCACGATGCTCTTGAGCACGTTGAACCCCAGGAGCATGACGGCGCCCCGGATGGTGGAAATCTCCTTGATCCTTCTGTAGAAGGGCGAGTTCGCCACCTTGAGCACCTTGATGGACAGCGCCTGGTCGCGCTCCACCATCTCCGCGATCTGCTTGGCGCTGACCGTCGAGTCGAGGGTCTTCTCCATGATCGCCGTCGCGATGGACGGCAAGGTGGGGATGTCGCCCATGGAATCTATGAGCGACTGCAGCTCTTCTGGGGTTCGTTTGGCCATCAGGGATCTTATCGTTCGATCCGGTTCCAATCTTGAGTCGTACTCTTTAATATGGTACTCAAAATCGAATGATACCTCACCGAGAGCAGAGCAGGCGGATACACCTGGGTTCTGTCCCTGTCGGAGGCGGAGCGCCCGTGAGCATCCAGTCCATGACCAACACCGACACCAGGGACGTCGGAAAGACCCTTGCCCAGATATCCTCGCTGGAAAAAGCCGGCTGCGACATCGTCCGGGTGAGCGTCCCGGACGCCGGGGCCGCCGCTGCCCTCCGCGAGATCAAGAAGGGGTCGGCCATCCCCGTGGTGGCGGACATCCACTTCGACTACCGGATCGCCATCGCCTCGGTCGAGAATGGCGCCGACGGGATTCGCATCAACCCCGGCAACATCGGGAGCAGGGACAAGGTCAGGGCCGTGGCGCACGCCGCTGCCGACGCCGGGATCCCGGTGCGCATCGGGGTGAACCTGGGGTCGGTGAAGAAGGCTCTGCTGGAGGAGTTCGGGGACGATCACGCGGGTGCTCTGGTGGAAAGCGCCCGCCAGTACGCGGACATGCTCGAGGGCATGGGGCTGAAGGCCCTGAAGGTGTCCCTCAAGTCCTCGGATGTGCGGGAAACGGTGGAGGCCTACCGGCGCTTTGCGAAGGAAAGCCCCCTGCCGCTCCACCTGGGCCTGACCGAGGCCGGCACCCCCTTCGCCGGGGCCATCCGCTCCGCTGCCGCCATGGGCGCGCTCCTCATGGAGGGGATCGGCGACACCATCCGCGTTTCCCTCGCGGGCGACCCGGTCCAGGAAGCCCTCGCCGGCAGGATTCTCCTTGAGAGCGTGGGCCTGCGCAACGAAGGGGTGAGGGTCATCGCGTGCCCCACCTGCGCCCGCACCTGCGGGGACGTGGCCGCAATCGCGTCGGAAGTGGAGGACGCGGTGAAGGACATCAGGAAGCACCTGGTGGTGGCGGTCATGGGGTGCGTGGTCAACGGTCCCGGGGAGGCGAAGATCGCAGACCTGGGAGTTGCCTGCGACAAGGGGGGCGCCATGCTCTTCGTGCACGGCAGACCCGTCCGGCGCATCGCCTCATCGGACATCACGAAGTGCCTCGTGCATGAGATAGAAAAGGAGCTCGAGAAATGAAATTGTCGAAGATGTTTTTGCACACCCTCAAGGAAGAGCCGCGGGATGCGGAGGTGGTGAGCCACAAGCTCATGCTCAGGGCTTCCATGATCAAGAAGCTTTCTTCCGGCATCTATTCCTATCTCCCCTTCGGCCTGAAGGCCCTCCGGAAGGTGGAGGCCATCGTGCGCGAGGAGATGAACGCAGCCGGCGCCCAGGAGCTGCTCATGCCCGCGGTGCAGCCCGCGGAGATCTGGAAGGAAAGCGGCAGGTGGGAGTTCTACGGCAAGGAACTCCTGCGTTTCCAGGACAGGAAGAACGCGGAGTTCGCCTTCGGGCCCACCCACGAGGAGGTCATCACCACCATCGTGCGCGACGAGATCCACTCCTACCGCGACCTCCCCCTCAACCTCTACCAGATCCAGACGAAGTTCCGCGACGAGATCCGGCCCCGCTTCGGCGTCATCAGGTCCCGGGAGTTCATCATGAAGGACGCCTACTCCTTCGACGTGGACGAAAAGGGTGCGCAGGAGAGCTACCTGGCCATGTACCGGGCCTACGAGAAGGTCTTCGAGCGCTGCGGGCTCAGGTTCAAGACCGTCGAGGCGGACTCCGGGCCCATCGGCGGGAACTTTTCCCACGAGTTCATGGTGCTCGCCTCCACGGGCGAGGACGTGATCCTGAGCTGCTCCTCCTGCGGCTACGCGGCCAACCTCGAGAAGGCGGAGATCGCGAAGCCGGAATCCCTGTCGTTCCCGGCCGCGCCCGCGGGCGCCCCGGAGAAGGTCCACACCCCCGGCGCCAGGACCATCGACGAGGTGTGCTCATGCCTGGGCGTGACCCCGCAGTCGCTCGTGAAGACGCTCATCTACTCCACGGAGTCGGGCGTCATCGCGGCCCTGGTGCGGGGCGACCACGAGGTGAACGAGGTGAAGCTCAAGCGTGCGGCGGGGGTGGAAAAGCTCGAGCTTGCCGACGAGCCCACCATCGAGAAATACACCGGGGCCCCCCGGGGCTTTGCCGGGCCCATGGGGCTCACCATCAAGACCTGCGCGGACTTCGGCCTCCTGGGGATGGGCGCCTGCGTCACCGGCGGCAACGAGCAGGACTTCCACGCGAAGGGCGTCTGGCTTTCCCGGGACGCGAGGATCGACGTGGTTGCGGACATCAGGAACGCCGAGGCCGGCGACTCCTGCCCGCGCTGCGGGGAGGGCAGGCTCGAGGCCATCCACGGCATCGAGGTGGGCCACATCTTCAAGCTGGGCACGAAGTACTCCAGGGCCATGAGCGCCAACATCCTCGACGAGGCAGGCGAGCTCAAGCCCATCATCATGGGCTGCTACGGCATCGGCGTCACCCGGGTGCTGGCGGCGGCCATCGAGCAGTCTTCCGACGAGCACGGCATCGTGTTCCCCCTGCCCATCGCCCCTTACCAGGTCATCGTGGTGCCCGTGAGCATGACCGACGGGGAGGTGAAGGGGGAAGCGTTCAGGATCTACGAGGAGCTCGGGGCCAAGGGCGTCGAGGCCCTCGTGGACGACCGGGACCTGCGGCCCGGCGTCAAGTTCATGGACGCGGACCTCATCGGCATCCCCTGGCGGATCACGGTGGGGGCGCGGGGGCTGAAGGAAGGCATCGTCGAGGTGAAGGACAGGAGAGCGGGGACCGTGGAGAAGGTCCCGGCAAGCGAGGCGGTTGCGTTCTGCCTCGCGAAGCTGGGAGTGTAGGAAGCCCTATGTGACGGTACGGATAAACGACATCATCGATGAAGTCTCCGCCTACATCACCGAGGCGGACTCGAGGATCATCGAAAAAGCGTACGTGTTCTCCGCCCGGGTCCACCAGGGGCAGACGCGGCTCTCCGGCGAGCCCTACCTGAACCACCCCCTCGAGGTGGCGCACCTCATCGCCCAGATGCGCCTCGACACCACCGCCGTGGTGGCCGCGCTCCTGCACGACGCCATCGAGGATTCCCTCACGGAGGTGGAGGACATCAGCGCCCAGTTCGGCGACGAGGTGGCCCAGGTGGTGGACGGGCTCACCAAGATCGCCAAGATCGATTTCCGGTCGAAGGAGGAGCAGCAGGCGGAGAACTTCCGCAAGATGATCCTCGCCATGAGCAAGGACCTGAGGATCCTGCTCATCAAGCTCGCCGACCGCCTGCACAACATGCGCACCCTCCAGTACCACGACCGCGACTCCCAGCAGCGCATCGCCCGGGAGACCCTCGAGATCTACGCCCCCCTGGCCAACAGGCTGGGCATCCACTGGCTCCAGATCGAGCTCGAGGAGTGGAGCCTCAAGTATCTCGACGAGCAGGGCTACACCACCCTCAAGGCGAAGCTCGACACCCTGGCCCGGGAAAAGGACCCCTACCTCGGCAGCGTGATGGCCCAGATCCAGGACAAGCTCGCCCAGGCGGGCCTCAAGGCCGAGGTCAAGGGCAGGATCAAGCACATCTACAGCGTCTACCAGAAGCTCAGGAAGCAGGGGATCCCCTTCGAGGACGTCTACGATGTGCTCGGGTGCCGGGTGCTCGTGGGCAGCGTGGCCGAGTGCTACGAGGCCTTAGGCCTCATCCACTCCATCTGGAAGCCCATCCAGGCGAGGATCAAGGACTTCATCGCCATGCCCAAGGCCAACATGTACCAGTCGCTGCACACCACGGTCTTCGGCCCCGAGGGCGAGAGGATCGAGATCCAGATCAGGACCCGTGAGATGGACTTCATTGCCAACGAGGGCATCGCGGCGCACTGGCGCTACAAGGACGGGGCGGAGATCTCCTCCCAGGACGGGGAAAAGCTCTCGTGGCTCAGGCAGCTCCTGGAATGGCAGAAGGAGCTCAAGGACCCCCGGGAGTTCCTCCAGAGCGTGAAGATCGACCTCTACCCCGAAGACGTCTACGTCTTCACCCCCCGGGGCGACGTGAAGCGCTTTCCCGTGGGAGCCACGCCGCTGGACTTCGCCTACAGCGTGCACACCCAGCTGGGCAACCAGTGCATGGGCGCCAAGATCAACGGCAAGATCGTGCCGTTGCGCTACAAGCTCAACAGCGGGGACGTCATCGAGATCCTGCGGTCTTCGAAGCAGCATCCCAGCAAGGACTGGCTCCGCATCGCCAAGACTTCCCGGGCCAGGACCAAGATAAAGGCCTGGCTGAGGACGCAGGAAAACGAGCAGAGCATCGCGCTGGGCCGGGAGATCCTCGAAAAGAAGATCAAGGGCCTGCACGTGGGCAGGGACATCGACTACGAGGAGCTCGCCCGGGAGTTTTCCTTCAAGAACGTGGACGACCTCTTCATGGCCCTGGGGTTCGGCAGGCTCTCGGCGAACCAGGTGCTCCACCGGTACATCCCCGTCGAGGATCAGAAGAAGCCCAAGGCGGCGCCGGAGGCCAGGAAGAAGCAGGAATCGTCGAGCATCGTGGTCAAGGGCGTGGACAACCTCCTGGTGCGGTACGCAAAGTGCTGCAGGCCCATCCCCGGGGACGACGTCATCGGGTTCATCACCCGGGGCCGGGGAATCACCGTCCACCGGTCGGGCTGCCCCTACGTGGAGGAAACCGACCTCCAGCGCCTGATCCCCGTGGAGTGGGACAAGGAGGCGCTCGATCACCACGAGATCGAGTTCACCGTGACGTGCCTGGACAAGCCCGGCATGCTCGGTCTCATCACCGCGGCCATCGGCGAGCGCAAGATCAACATCAACACCATGAAGGCCTACTCCCAGCCCCAGGGGACCTCGACGTGCGTCTTCCGGGTCATGGTCAGGAACCTCTCCGAGCTCAAGGATCTCTTTAGCGACATCCGCAAGCTCAAGGGCGTGGAGAAGATCGAGCGGCACTGAAGGGCGTCTCGCTCCGGGGTGACGGGAGAACAGGGGAGGAGTTCACGGGACGATGCCCGGGGGCATCGTCTTGCGCAGGACTTCTTCAGGGATCAGGCGGACGGGAGCAGGGGAGAATCAGACGGTGTGTTTCTGGACTCTGCCGGACTTGATGCACTGGGTGCACACGGTCATTCTTCTGGCCCCCTGGGACGAATCCACCCGAACCCTCTGCAGGTTGGGAAGCCAGACCCGTTTGGTCTTGTTCATCGCGTGAGACACGTTATGACCTGACTGTGGGCCCTTTCCGCATATGTCGCATTTTCTCGCCATGGATGAAGGATCTCTCTTTCGTGTAATGTGAAGCGTGTGGTGCCGAAGCCGGGATTTGAACCCGGACGGGCGTAGCCCACCACCCCCTCAAGATGGCGTGTCTGCCAAATTCCACCACTTCGGCGCAGTCTGGAGTGTGTTCATAACAACGAAAACCGTGACTGTCAATATCGAAAATGGGGCGGGGCGAGGGGGGCGTCGGGGATGATGGACGACCGGCCCGGGGTTATTTCAAAGTCCGGTGAAAGGACGATTGATTATTCCCTCTTGTCCGCTATTAAAATACTGAAACATTATAACGAGTACGATCTTGACAGCTGGTGAGAGATCAGTTATCAGGAATGATTATCATTATCAAAATATCCAAGGAGGATGCGTGGCATGACGACGAAGCTTGAGATCTACAAGTGCGAGAAGTGCGGGAACATGGTCGAGGTGGTCCACGGCAGCGACGGCGAGCTTGTCTGCTGCGGCCAGCCCATGACGCTTTTGAAGGAGAACTCCGTGGACGCGGCGAAAGAGAAGCACGTCCCGGTCATCGAGAAGACTGCTGACGGGTACCGGGTCAGGGTGGGGAGCGTGGCGCACCCCATGGAGGAGAAGCATTACATCGAGTGGATCGAGCTCATCGCCGACGGCAGGTCGTACCGCCAGTTCCTCAAGCCGGGAGATGCCCCCGAGGCCTCGTTCTGCGTCGCGGCTTCCCGGGTCACGGCGCGGGAATACTGCAACCTGCATGGCTTGTGGAAGGCCGAGCTGTAAAGTTCGCAAGGGGTAAGACATGATCGGGAAGAAGGTCGAAGAAGCGATAAACAGGCAGATCAATGCCGAGCTGTACTCGGCGTACCTCTACCTTTCCATGAACGCGTATTTCCATTCGGTCAGCCTCGCGGGGTTCGCGAACTGGATGCGCGTGCAGGCGCTCGAAGAGTTCACCCATGCCGACAAATTCTACGGCTACCTCGTTTCCCGGGGCGGGAGGGTGAAGCTCGCGGCCGTCGCTGCACCGCCTTCGGCATGGAAGTCGCCGCTGAACGCCTTCGAAGAGGTGCTCAAGCACGAGCAGAAGGTCACGGCCCTCATCAACGGACTCGTGGACCTGTCGCTCAAGGAGAAGGACCACGCCACGGGCAGCATGCTCACGTGGTTCGTGGACGAGCAGGTGGAAGAGGAGTCCAATGCGGACAGCCTCGTCGGCCAGCTCAGACTCATGGGCGACAGCGGCCACGGCCTGTACCTGATGGACAAGGAGCTCTCTGCCCGTGTTTTTGTACCTCCCATTCAGGCGCAACCATGATATAATGAACGGAAAATATCCAAAGGGGAGATGGTGGTCATGAAATTATACTTCAATGCTGACGAGATTTTCGAGATGGCGGAAGAGATAGAGAGGCAGGGCGCCCGTTTTTACGACAAGGCGGCGGGCATGTTCGCAGACCCCGGCGTGAAGGGGATGTTCAAGGACCTGGCGACCATGGAGGTCGGCCATGAAAAGATCTTCGCGAACATGCGCTCCACGATCCTGAGCGACGCGTTCAAGGGCTATGACCCCGACGAGATGGCGGCGGCCTACATAAAATCTTTCACCGACGGCAAGGTCTTCGACTTCAGGAAGAACATGGCCGACCTGGTCACGGAAAGGTCCACGGTCTCGGACGTCCTGAAGATGGGCCTCGATGCGGAAAAGAACTCCATCGTTTTCTACACCGGCATCAAGAAGATCGTGCCGGAAAACTTCGGCAAAGACGCCATCGACAAGATCATCGCCGAAGAGATGAAGCACATCGTCGTGCTCGTGGAGAAGATGTCGAACCTTTAGGCCAGGGGGGAAGCAATGTCTGCTTTTTTACCGATCAAACTTTCCGAGCACGTCTGGTGGGTGGGCGCCATCGACTGGACCATCCGGGATTTCCACGGCTACACGACCAAGCGCGGCAGCACCTACAACGCCTACCTCATCATGGCCGACAAGATCACGCTGGTGGACACGGTCAAGGCGCCCTTCAAGGAGGAGCTTCTCGCCCGGATCTCGGCCCTGGTGGACCCGAAGCGCATCGACTATATCGTCTCGAACCACTCGGAGATGGACCATTCGGGCTGCCTGAACGACGTCATCCAGGTGACGCGGCCCGAGAAGGTCTTCGCCTCGGTCATGGGGTGCAAGGCCCTCAAGGAGCACTTCAAGATCGACGCTGAGCTCACCCCGGTGAAAGACGGCGACGAGCTCAGCCTCGGAAACCTCACGCTGGCCTTCACCGAGACGCGGATGCTCCACTGGCCCGACAGCATGTTCAGCTATCTCAAGGAAGAAAAGTTCCTGTTTTCCCAGGACGCCTTCGGGATGCACCTCGCCACCTCCGAGCGGTTCATCGACGAGGTGCCCGGGCCGGTCGTCGACTACGAGGCAGCCACCTACTACGCCAACATTCTCCTGCCGTATTCCCCGCTCATCCTCAACCTCCTGGACAAGGTGGCCAAGTCGGGCCTTCCCATCGACATCATCGCCCCGGACCACGGCCCGGTGTGGCGCAAGGACCTGGGCAGGATCGTTTCCCTCTACCGGAAATGGGCGGAGCAGAAGCCCGCGAACAAGGCCGTGGTGCTGTACCAGACCATGTGGCACAGCACCGAGATGATGGCCAGGGCCATCGAGGAAGGCCTGCGTGAAGGCGGCACGGACGTGAAGATGATGACCATCGGGCCGTTCCACCGCAGCGACGTGGCCTACGAGCTCCTCGACGCCGGCGCCCTTGTGGCGGGGTCTTCGACCCTGAACAACAACATGCTCCCGGCCATGGCGGACGTGCTCACGTATCTCAAGGGCCTCAAACCCAAAAACAAGATCGGCGCCGCCTTCGGCTCCTACGGCTGGAGCGGGGAGTCCGCCGGCCACGTCCAGGAATACCTGTCCGCCATGAAGGTGGACCTCGTGAGCGAGCCCCTCAGGGCCATGTACGTCCCCGGCGAGGCGGACCTCAAAAGGTGCTTCGACCTGGGCAGGGCCATCTCGGCAAAGCTCGCCGGCGTGGCGTGATCGAACAGCGACCAGACCCTACGGAGGAGAGAATGCAGAAATACGTGTGTGGAGTATGCGGATACATATACGACCCCGAGAAGGGGGACTCCGAGGGCGGCATCCCCGCCGGGACCGCCTTCGACAAGCTGCCCGACGACTGGTCCTGCCCGGTGTGCGGGGCGGACAAGAGCGAGTTTTCCCCCGAATGACCCCGCACGGGGGAAAAGGGGCTCTCTGAGGCCGCATGCTTGCCCGTTCAGGCGACGCCCCGGCAACGGTTCACGGGCGGGCCACGAAAGAGAGGTCATCGCCCCTCCCCCTGCCGGTGTCCGGGACGGTTCCGGCAAAGGTTCAGAAGCGGACCGGGGGGAAACGGGGCAGGGGGGGCTCCGGGTGCGGTGGGCTGAGGCCCGGCACGCCGGCATTCCTCCAGGAGGTCTTCCGGCAGTATCATCACGCCCGGTTCATCTCTCCCGATCCCCTCGAGCTCGTGTATCTCTACCACGACCCCCTCGACCGGGAGATCGCGGGCCTCATCGCCTCGAGCCTTGCCTACGGCAGGGTGGGGATGATCGTCCGGAGTGCGAGAAGCGTGCTCGAACCCATGGGGGCTTCGCCCCGGGCCTTTCTCGAGGAAACCCGGGAGGAGGATCTCCGGGAGATCTACCGGGGGTTCAGGCACCGGTTCACCACGGAAGGGGAGCTGACGGAGCTCCTGGCGGGTGTTCGCCGGGCGGTGGGCGGGTACGGCTCCCTGGAGGCGTGCTTTCTTGCCGGGCTTTCGGGGAGCGACGACACCACGCGGCCGGCCCTGGCCGCCTTTGTCGGAAAGCTCGACCCCCGTGTGCATGAGCGTCCGAGCAGTCTCCTGCCGGACCCGGGGAAAGGGAGCGCCTGCAAGAGGCTCCATCTCTTTCTCCGGTGGATGGTCCGCGCCGACGAGATCGACCCCGGCCCGTGGACCGGTGTGTCCCCCGCACAGCTCGTGGTTCCCCTGGACACGCACATGCACCGCATCTGCTCGTTTCTGGGGATGACGGCGAGGGCCCAGGCGGATGAAAAGGCCGCCCGGGAGATCACCGGGAGGTTCAGGGCCATTGCCCCCCGGGACCCCGTGAGGTACGACTTCTCGCTCACCCGCATGGGCATGAGGGGGGAGGATGTCCGGGACACGACGTGTCCGGGCGCACGGCAGAGATAGCTCAAAGGAGGATTGTTCATGGATGAGAGGCTGCTGGATGTTCTGCACCAGGCGTACACGGGAGAGTCGAAGGCGACCCTGAGGCTCAAGGTCTATGCGGAGAAGGCCGAGCAGGAGGGCTACCCTCAGCTTGCGAAGCTGTTCCGGGTCATTTCCTTCTCGGAGGAGCTCCACGGCAAGCGGGCGTTGAGGCTCCTGAAGGAAATCAGGAGCACGGAAGAAAACCTCGCGGCGAGCTTCGAGTCGGAAACGAAGGTGGCGGGCGTGGCCTACGACGATTTCATCAAGCTTGCGGAAGAGACGGGAAACAAGCCCGCCTCGCTGTACTTCAGCCAGTCGAGGGACGTCGAGGAGATCCATGCCAAGCTCTACAAGGAGGCCATGGACCACGTCCTGGAGGAGAGGCAGACCACCTACTACGTCTGCGACGTGTGCGGCTACGTGTCCGACGGCGTGCTTCCGGAAGAGTGCCCCATCTGCGCCGCGAAAAAAGAGCGCTTCGTCCCGTTCGACTGAACCCTCACCGCTGAGGCTGCCGGCCATGCCCCCGTTTTCGGGGTGTGCCGGCTTCCTCATGCCTCCTGATCGTACATTTCGGACCAGCGGCCCTTGTCGGAAGTGTTCGTGACGCTGATGGCGCCCTCGCCATTTTTCAGGTTCACCCAGGCAATCCTGCCGTCGACGGTGAGGCCCCTGGACGGAATGCTTATCTTGAGCGGGTTCCCGATGAAGTTCTGGACACCGATGGAGAGTCTCGGCTTGAAGAGCTGCGGGCATTTGAGCGCCATTCCCTGGCGGTTCATGTCCTTGATGACGCCCCGGGCCTTGAATATACTCCCTATCCTGACGAGGAAGTGGATGTTGACCGCTTTGCGCTCCTCGCTTCTTCTCTCGTGAGGGATGGGCTTCCTGTCCATGGCAATGACCCCCGTGTGTCGTTCACCCTGCCCCGGCTTTCCCGCAAGGGGACGAATCCGGTAAATGTCACAGCAAATTCAATGCCATGTGTAACACATCAACATTCCACCCAGTTGCGGCACCGTTTGTGGTGCCGGACGGGTCCGGGGAGAAGGAAGTTCCATTCCGTGGGAAATAAAATTCAGCTTTCCGGGCGGGACAGGAGAAACGGCAGGTCTTCACCCCCGTACGGGGGAAAGAGGGACGAGGTCGAGCCAGGAGACTGCGCCGCTGTGGTCTGCCCACCCTTACGGGGGAAAGAGTTGCCTTCCCCGCTCAAGGCTCCCGGGCGAGGGGATCTTCCCTTATGAACACTGCCGGTGCGATTGGGCGCCCGAGGATGACCGTCCAGTAGACTTCATAATCGCGGCACCCCTTCTTCAGCCCGTCAATCGTCTTGATGCCGAGCCTCGAAAGCTGCTCGAGGATCTCTCTTCGTGTAAGCGACATCCTGGCCACCTTGTGACGGCTTCCTGCTGCCGTGGGGACTCCGGTGCTGATCGTTCCTTATCATGAAACGGGGAACCCGCCAAGGATAAACTGAACGGCCAATTCTCAGTCCCCGCGAAAAGCCCGCGGGGGCTGGGTCTGCAGGCGGCGCATCACTCGGGGGAAGGCGGGGGCGGCTCTTCTCCCGGTGGCGCAGACCAGGTCCACCCCACCAGGTCGGACAGGAAACCGGTCTTCCGGTAGCCCTGCCCCCGCTCGTGGGAAAAGAGGAAGGACAGGGAAAAACGCGAGCGGCCCCCCTCTTTCGTGTAGAGGAAGGTGTGCCAGAGGATGCTCAGCTCCGAGGTCCCGCCTCTCGCCGTGCCCTGGGCGAGGGTCAGGAGGGGGAGTATGTTCCGGCGATAGCCCTCGCTGTGCAGGGGGATGATCCAGGGGAAATACCAGGAGGATCCCCCGGGATCATCGTGCCTGTGCCACAGGGGCCAGAGGGTGGCCGAATCCGACTGGACGGTCTGCCCCCTCGTTTCCCGGGAGGTGCCGCTCAGGATGAGGATGCTCGTGCTTTCCGACCTGACGTCCCGGCCGGGGTCAAGACTCTCGGCATGCCGGTACACGGGCCAGAGCACGGTCTTCATTCGGTAGGTGTCGCCCTCGACCCTGGACCAGTAGAACGGGAAGAACTGCCGCTCCTCGTATGCGCCCGTGGCGTAGCGCACGAGCGGCCACGGGAAGGTCAGGCTCAGGTGCTGCGGGCTGGTGCTGCGGTTGCAGGTGAAGAACGGCCAGAGCACGGAGACGCCCGTGCTTGCCCTGCCCCGGGAATACGAGAAGAAGGGCAGAAACGCGTCGTAATCCTCGACGCCCCGCTTGCGGAACAGGAAGGGCCAGAGGAGGTACCTGTCGTCCGAGTTCTCCCTCCTGACCCGGCCGTAGAGGGGCCAGAGCTGGAGTTCCCTGCCTTCCGAGTACTTCAGGAAGGGCCACATGACGATCGTCCTCTCCACCCCGTCGTCTTCGGTCTTCGTATAGGCGGGCCAGAGCACGTAGCGCACGCTGTCGTGGCCGAACCGGTTCAGGTAGGTTCCGTAGAAGGGGAACAGGCCGCCATAGGTTTCATCACCGGACCGGCCCCTGGAGAAAAGGAGGACGTCGACGCTCGAGCGGTCCTCCTCGTCGAGAGATCTCATGAGCGGGACGAAGGAGGATCGGTTTTCGGTGAAGCGGCCGAGGGGGTAGAGGATGTCGGTGGCATTTTCGTTTCGGCAGTAGAAGGGCCGCACCGCCGTGAACTCCTCCGTGCGCTGGAAGAGGGGGCCTGCCGCCGTCAGCTCGTATCCTGACGCGGTGGGCCGGTAATGCAGCAGGGGGGCAAAATCGATCTCGGCGCCGGGTGCACGGCCGGGGCACAGCGCCATGAACAGCAGGAGGAGGGGGGCGAGGGCTGCGGGCCGGGGGCGCATCGCTACCAGAGGAAGCCCATGACCGTGCCCATGACCGTGATGGGCACCTGCTCGCCGAGGCCCTGCGCGGCCTGGTTCACGTTCCTGGCCGCCTCGTTGAGGTTCGTGTACAGCTCGTCGTCGTTCATGAGCTTGCCCAGAGACCCTTTGCCGGCGGCGAGGTTGTCGGTGACGACCTTGACGTTGTCGGATATGGCCACGAGGTTGTAGTACAGGGTCGGGTCGGACAGGAGCAGGCTGATGGTGCTCTCTTCCTGGATGCTGGAAGTGAGCTTCTGGAGCGACTCCAGGGACTCCTGGAGGGAGTCGTAGACGCGGTCGTCGTAAACGAGCTTGCCGATGGTCCCTTCGCCGGACCTGACCGTGCCCGTGATGTCCCGGAGGTCATCCGAAGTGGAGGTGAAGTTCCGGGAGATGACCACGAGGGAGGCGCTGACGTCCCTCATGTTGGAGACGAGGGCCGTGATGTCCTCCCTGTTTTCCGCCACCAGGGCCGCGCTGTCCTCGCTGAGCCTCTGGAAATTGGCGAGGATGCCCCCCACGGTTTCCTGGTCCCCGAGGGTCGCGTTCAGCGAGGCGGAAAGCTCGCTGAGGTTTCCCGCGATCTGGCCCAGCTGCTCGAGCAGGGAATCCAGGGAGGGCGGGATCGAGGTCCGCGCGAGGTTGCCCTCGGGCTGGAGGGTGTTTTTCGACATGCCCGGCCTGACGACGATGATCTTGTCCCCCAGGATGCCCTTGGTGGCGATGGATGCCGTGCTGTCGATGGGAATCCTGACATCCTCGAAGATGTCCGCCGTGACCACGGCCGTGTAGTCCCGGTTCAGGTCGATGTCCCTGACGCTCCCCACCTGCACGCCCGCCAGCTCCAGCTGGGAGCCCGGCTTGAGCCCCTCCACCGTGGTGAACACCATGGTGATGCTGTAGGTGTCCTTCTTGGTAAGGTTCAGGTCGCCGATCTCGTAGACCAGGGCGAAGAAGGCGGCGATCACGCACACCACGAAGATGCCGACTTTTATCTCGTTCGTCATACGCAACTCGCTTGGATGGTGTCCATTTTACCTGAGCAGCTCCTGGATCTTCCCCTTGAGCCCGTCCCGGGGGCTCTTGCTCAGGGACGAGGCTTTCCGGTAGTGTTCGAGCGCCTTTTTCTTCCTGCCCATGGCCTTGAGGATGTCCCCCGTGTGCTCGTGGATGGTCGGGTCACTGTCGAGCTTCTTCAGGGCCTTCCTGATGTAGGAGTAGGCTTCCGCGTGCTTTCCCTGCCTGTGGAGAACCCACGCCATGGAGTCGAGGATGTAGGGGTCGTCCGGCCTGGACTTCAGGGCGCTCCTGATCATCCTGTTTGCCTTTGAAAGGTTGATCCCCTGGTCCGCCCAGACGTACCCCACGAGGTTCAGGGCAACCGGGTCCCGGGGGTTCTTTTCCAGGAGCTTTCTGGCGACCTCCATCCCCTCGGCCCTCCTGCCGGCCGTGTCATACTCGGTGGCCAGCTGATAGCCCGCCTCCATGCAGGAGCCCCTGGTGAAGAAATACTCCCAGGCCGAGCTCAGCTCCCTGATGACCTCCTCCTGCCTGCCCAGGTCCTTGAGGAGGGAGGCCCTCAGCATCACGGTCTCGCACCCGAGCCTGCTGGTGATGGGCACCTCGGAGATTGCGTCCAGTGCATCTTCGAACCGCTCGAGCTTGGCATAGGTGATGGCGAGGTAATAGCAGTCGTCGTCGGTGAGCTCCTTCATGCCGGTGAGGCTGGCCAGGGCGTCTTCGTATCTGGATTCCTGGAGCTGGAGCAGCACGAGCCTCCGGACGATCTGGTCGTCGTCGTTGATCCCCTTGAGCTTGATGAGCTGATCGATGGCCTTCCCGTAGCGCTTCGTGGATATGTACAGATCGGTCAGCGAGATGAGCGCCTCCACGGAATAGGGCTCGATCTCCAGGAGCTTCCGGTAGGTGGCCTCGGCCTTCTTCGGGTTCTTCGTGAGCTCGTAGGTCTTGCCGAGGTCCAGGTAGGCGGGACCGAACTTCGGGTTCCCGTCGATGGCCTTCCGGAGGGACTCCCGGGCGCAGGCGTAGTCCTTGCTCCCGAGGCAGGCCTTGGCAAGGGTGTAGAGGATCATGCTCTCGTCGTCCTCCTTGCCGAGGATGCCCCTGAGGGTCTTCTCCGCCCCCTTGTAGTCCGTGACGATGATCTTGAGGTTTGCGAGGAACAGCATGAGCTGGATGTTGTCCGGGTACTTCTTCGCCAGGACCTCCGTGTCCCTGATCGCCTGCTCCCAGTCGCCCTTGCGGGCGTAGATCTTGGTCCTGAGCTCCAGGGCCTCGTCCGTGTAGGACTTCGATGCGATGAGCCTGTCAACGAAGGCCAGCGCGGCATCCGGCTGGTTGAGGATGAAGGTGATCCTCGCCTGCGCCAGCAGTGCGTAGGGGTCGTCGATCTTTCCGTACAGCTCGAGGGCCTCCGCCCAGTTCCCCTGGTTCTCCTCGTTCCGGGCGAGCATGAGCCTCAGGTAGGGGCTCATGGCTCTTTCCCCGCTCACCGCGTCGGCCTCGGGCGTCACGTGTGCACACCCCGCAAGGCTCAGGACGAGGAGGGCAAGGGAGAGAGTGAGGTTAATCGACCGTTGCGTCCGCAATCCGGAACATCTCCTTGGCCGTTTTCGCCGGGTCGCCGCTGCCGAACACGCTCGACCCGGCGACGATGGAGACCGCACCCCTGTCCAGCACCGTGCGGAGGTTGTCCTTTCCTATACCTCCGTCGACCTGGACGATGATGTCCCTGCCGGCGGCGAGCTTGTGGGCCCCTTCGATCTTGGGCAGCATGGCCGGAATGAATTTCTGGCCGCCGAATCCCGGGTTCACGGTCATGACGAGAATGAGGTCGAGCTCATCCAGGCAGTACCCGATGGTGTCCAGCGGGGTTGCCGGGTTCAGGGACACCCCCGCCTTCACCCCCAGCTCCCGGATCCTCGCGAGGGTGCGGTGCAGGTGGGTGCACGCCTCCACGTGCACGGTGATCCCGTTCGCGCCGGCCCTGGCGAAGCTTTCGAGACAGGCGTCGGGGTTCTCGATCATGAGGTGGCAGTCCAGGTAGGCGTTCGTTGCCTTGCGGATGGCGCTCACCACGGGAGGGCCTATGGTTATGTTGGGCACGAAGTGACCGTCCATGACGTCCACGTGCACCCACTGCGCTCCGGCGGACACGACGGTGCGGATATCGTCGCCGAGCCGTGCGAAATCAGCTGACAGTATCGACGGCGCAAGAATCATGAAACGCCCTCTCTCGAGTTCATGACCAACCTTTCACGCTTTCAGGATAGTGCTTCCTTTCCTATCACGAAAGCCAGAAGATTTCTGCAACTTTCTGACGGTCTAGAAGGGGCGTGCCTTCCCGAGGAGCAGCTCCTTTTTCTGCAGCCCGTTGGCAAAGGCGGCGGCGTCCATGGCCTTCCTGCCTTCCAGCTGCAGCATCTCGGGCAGAAGGAGGCCGCCCGCGCAGGCGATGGTGATCCCGGGGCCTTCCCTGTGCAGCGAGCCGAAGGTGCGGTCATGGTCCTTGAGAACGAAGGACGCCTTCATGATCTTGAGGTTCCTGCCGTCGAGGAAGGTGTAGGCGCAGGGCCAGGGGACGAGCCCCCGCACCAGGTCGTGGATGGAGCGCACGTTTCTGGACCAGTCGATCTCGCCTTCCTCCCGGGTGAGCATGGGGGCTGCGGTCGCCCTGCTTTCGTCCTGGGGCACGGCTGTCATACCGCCCTGCCCGAGCTTTTCGAGGACCTCCAGGAGCTTTCCCGCGCCGAGTTTGCTCAGCCTGGTCGAGAGGCCCACCGCATCCTCGTCGTCGGGGATGGGGACCTCCGACTGGAGGAACACGGGCCCGGTGTCCATGCCCGGGTCGATCTGCATGATGCTCACGCCGGTGACGGCGCACCCCTCGATGATGGCCCGGTTGATAGGGGCCGCGCCCCTGAACCTGGGCAGGAGGGATGCGTGGACGTTGATGAATCCCAGGCGGGGGATCGCGAGCAGGTCATCCGGGATCATCTTGCCGTAGGCCACCACGATGGCGGCGTCGAGGGCCAGGTCTTCGAAGGCCTGGAGGACATCCCCGTTTCCCCTGAGCTTTACGGGCTGCATCACGGGGATGCCGAACTCCAGGGCCAGCTCCTTGACCGGCGGCATCTGGAGGCCGAGCGACCTTCCCTTCGGCTTGTCCGGCTGGGTGACGACGAGCAGGACCTGGTGGGCGGGGCAGCGGGCGAGGGCCTGGAGGGAGGGCAGGGCGAACTCCGGGGTGCCCATGAAGGCAAGCCTCATATCTTGCCCTTTTTCCTCTTCTTCAGGTAGATGGACCGCTTGAGGAAGGACGCGTAGTCGAGGATGACCACGCCGTTGAGATGGTCGATCTCGTGCTGGAATATCCGTGCGAGGAAGCCTTCCGCCTCGATGCGCAGCTCGCTGCCCTTGAGGTCGACGCCCTTGACGAGGATCCGTTCGGCCCGGGAGACGTCGATGGAGGTGTCGGGCACGGAGAGGCACATCTCGCTGTCCACCCGGATCCCTTCCTTCTCCACGATCTCCGGGTTGACGACCACGATGAGGTTGTCATCCTCCTTGCCCGAGGTCTGGTCCACCACGATGAGGCGCAGGGGCTCTCCCACCTGGGGAGCGGCCAGGCCGACGCCCGGCGCTTTGTACATGGTCTGTGTCATGTCCTCCGCAAGGGTGACGACTCTCAGGTCGATGTTCTCGATGGGATCGGCCTTCGATTTGAGGACCCTGTCAGGGTAAATGACGATATCTTTCTTAGGCATAGGCAACTACCATAAAGCCAAAGCCCCGCGCTGTCAAGGGCTTGAGTCCCCCGGACGCCCGGCTAACCGGGGAACAGCCGGGGGCTCCTGTACTGGATGAACCCGGGGCATTTCGCCCGGTGCCTGCACGCCCTGCAGACGTCGACGGACACCCGGGGGGCCCCCTTTCTCCTGGTGCAGGTGAGGTAGGTTCTCACGGGGCGCTGTACCCGATGGCCCGGAATGCCCCGCGGACGGCTTCGGCGGGGGGGGTGAGGCCGGTCAGAAGCTGGAAGTTCTCCCGGGTCTGGTGAAAGAGCATGGCGTGCCCCGGGATGAGGTTCAGGCCGCACCGGCGGGCCTCCCTGCCCAGGGCGGTCTCCCGCATGACCGTTTCGAGCACCCGCGCCCCTTTTCTCAGGCGGGAGAGGTCGAGGCCGAAGGGCACCTTGTCCGCCACCGGGGTGGCCTGGACCACGATGTCCATGGACGGGAGCGTGTCCTCACTGAACAGGCTCGTTTTCTCCCCGGCGAACAGAGAGAGGAGCGCCTGCGCGTGATCGCTCGACCTGTTCAGGATGGAGACGTGGGCCGCTCCGTGCCGGATCAGGCCCTCGACCACGGCCCGGGCGGCGCCTCCGGCGCCCAGCACGAGGCACCGGGTGCCCTTGCAGTCCCCGAGGGCCCTCACCGCACCCATGCCGTCGGTGTTGTGTCCCGTCAGTTTCCCCTCCGCCGAGCGCGTCACCGTGTTCACCGCGCCTATGGCGTCCGCCGGCGCGCGGGCTTCGTCGACGAGCTTCGCCGCGGCTTCCTTGTGGGGGACGGTGACGGTGAAGCCGCCGAGGTTCTCCCAGGACCGGCAGGCGTCCACGGTGGACTCAAGCGCGCCCGGCAAAACGTCGTGGGCGATGTAGGCCATGTCGAGGCCCAGGGCCTGGAAGATGAAGTTGAACACCGCGGGGGCCGCCACGTGGGTGGAGGGGTGGGCGAGGATGGTGAAGATGCGGGTTGTCCCGGTGATGGCCATGCTACCCCTTTTTCTCCCGGATCTTCTGCTCGATGGCGGATAGCACGTCCCCGGACCTGCCCTGGATGAGGAAGTCGGAGACGTCGCCGGTCAGGGGCGTGGGCTCCCAGTTGATCTCGATGACGCTGCAGCGGGGCTTCATGAGGGGGATCCCCCCCAGGCCCCGGAGCAGGGAGTGCATGCCCTTGGCTATCCTGGGCAGGGAGGCCGCGGGCTCCACCTGGGCGGAGGTGCCGATGACGAGCATGAGGTCGCACTCGTCCGCCTCCCTGAAGGACCGTTTCAGGGCGTCCTGCGGGATGGCCTCGCCGAAAAAGACCGCGTCGGGCTTCAGGATCCCCCCGCACCTGCATCGCGGGGTGAAGTTTTTCTCCAGGTCCTGGAGCACCTCTTCGTAGCCGTATTTCTGCCTGCATTTCAGGCACCGGGCGAAGAGCATGTTGCCGTGAAACTCGATGACCGTGCGGTTGCCCGCTTTCTGGTGCAGGTTGTCCACGTTCTGGGTGATCACCGCCTTGACGATCCGGACCTCCTCGAGATAGGCCAGGGCCCGGTGGCCCCGGTTGGGCTTGGCGTCCCAGAGGGTGAACTCGCTGGAGCGGTGCATGTCGAGCATGCACCTCCACACCTCCTCGGGGTCGGACAGGAAGCGCTCGATGAAGAACATGGTGGGGTCGTAGCGCTCCCAGATGCCCCCGGGAGACCTGAAGTCGGGCACGCCCGATTCGGTGGAGATCCCGGCGCCGGTCAGGACGACCACATGGTCGGCCCCGAGCAGGAGGTCAACGGTTTTGTCGATGAGGCGCGAATCCATGGATGTGATGTATCAGAGGCTTTTTGCAAAATCAAGAGAATGGACCGGGGAGACGGCGCCCCCCGCCCGCCTCACCCTTCGTGGAGGAGGGCTCCGTGGGGCGGCGTCCCCCCGACGCTCGGCCCCTTCCGCGGGACCATGTACCGGGCGGGCACCCTCTGCCGCTTTTCCTCCCCCCGTGCGCGCTGACGGGATTCCCTCTGCCCGGAGAGCCTCCGGTAGTACTCCCCGGTCTTTTCCAGGTCACCCCTGCCCATGTGAAAACGGTACAAGGCTTCCAGCCCCTGGATCGTGCGGCCCGGCTCCAGGGCGATGGCCTGCTCGATGCAATCCGCCCCGGACTCGTCGCCCTGTGCAAGCCTTATCCTGCCCACGGCCCACAGGGCCGGGACGAACCGGGGCATGGATTCCAGGATGCGCTGGTAGAAAAGCAGGGCTTCGCCCGGGCCGGACAGGCTTTCGGTGAGGTCCGCGAGTTCGAGGGTTTCCCCTGCGCCCAGAGGGGAGGCCTGCCCCTTCGCGGTCAGCTCCGAGAGCCTCGCCTTCGCCTTCCTGACGCGTTCGTGCCGCTCCCGCCACGCCGTGTCCGCCCCGGCGCGCCACGCTGCGTCGAGTGTGCCCTTAAGCCCGTCCAGGTCCGGAAAATAGTCCCGGGCGGCACTGTTGACAGGGGGGGCAGGCAGCTGCGGGGGTTCGGCCAGCGCCCTCAGCCGTTCTCCCAGGCAGGGGCGGGTGCCTCCCTGGCCGGATTCCTTCCACAGGGATTCTTCGAGCCACGCTTGAGCCTGCTTTGCGTCGGGTCCCTCGGAGAGCTTTTCCTCCATGAGCCGGTACAGCCCTGTCACCGGCTCGGGAAGGGTGTCCCGGAGGGCCGACACCAGGGGCCAGAAGTTTTCCCGGAGGTGGCGTTCACACATCTCGGCCTGCACGAGGGCCGCAGCGACCTGGGGCTTCCCCGCAGCGGCCGCCGCGCACGCGTCTGCCTCAAACTCATGGATCCTGGCAAGTGGCGCGGAGACGGACTGGAAGTACGGGGCATACCAGAGGGAAAACCGTGCCAGCAGGAAGTTCCCGAAACCCCTGCGCCCTTCGAGCTCCCGGTGGAGCTGCATCCAGGCTGCTCTCGCCTGGCATACCCCGGCCCTGAGCCTGCGCCCCCTGCCCGGGAGGAGGCCGTATTCGCGGGCGAGGACCGCGAGCATCTGCCCGGTGGAGAGCGCCTGCAGGAGGGGAAGGCCCACGAGGAGACAGTTCCGGTGCCAGCCGAAGATCCCCAGGCGCGGCACCCTGACCAGGCAGGCGCTGAATTCCCCCGTGATCACGACGGTATGGATCTTCGGACCCCCCAGCTCCATGCGGATGAGGCCCAGGGTCTCGAAGAGCAGGGGGGAATCGCCGGGCGTCACCTCGAAGCCCTCCGGGGCCGGGGAGCGGACCCAAGCGGCCCTCGCGGTCCCGTACAGGACCACCAGGGCTCCCAGGAGCAGGGGTGACGACAGGACGAGAAAGGCGGGAGGGTCGGGCGACCGGACGATGAAGGAGGCGATGCGGCACACCAGGAGCGAAAAGACGAGCAGCACCCCCCCGATGTACGCGTACCCCAGGGCGGCCAGGGGGATGATCCGGAGAAAACAGGGTGCCGGGTGATCCCCGGCCCCGCTGGAGGGAAGGGATGCAATGCCCGTCGGCCTCTCTGCCCCAGGCCTCTCCTCCCCAGTGGATGGGGGTCCGCCCGCAGAAACCGGTTCCCCGGGACTCCCGGCCGTCCCCGAAACCCTTTCATCTTCTTCCGACGACATGCGGACCCTCCGCCTCCCTGATGCGTCCAGCCGCGGGACAGACCCCGTAAGGTCGTGCCCCTGCACAGGATAGCAACCCGCGTTCCACATGCTTTTCGAAGGGCATGGGTCGTGCCCGGCAATCTCGGGTGGGCGGCCCACGCCCTTCGGAGAGCATGGTCCAGCCTGAAAGACCGGGCAGCTCCCCTTAAGGGCAGCCCGGCAAAGCCGGGGCCCCCCGCTTGTTCGTGTATCCTGAACGGGAATCTGCCGATGACCTTTTTGCCATGGGGGTTTCAAAAGTGTAAGCCGGCGAACCCGGCCCCGCCCAGGCTTTCCGGGGGAGGTTCCCCACCTTTTTTTATCCGTTCCCGTCCATGGAAAGCCCATATTCTCAAGGGCATCGCTCAGTGCAGTGCCGCGGCCTCGACATTTTTCGAGCGGAACGCCTTTACTCCATGACTGGCCGCACCTACTGTACGCCTGTGCTTATCAGAAATCAGAAGAACAAAGGAGGAAAAGCCATGAAAAGGCTCACCGATATGACACTGGCAGTCGTGGTTTTCATGATGGTCTCCGGCGGGAGCGCCTTCGCTCAGAACGAGTGGGGCCAGGGGATGGTGAACGTGAACACTGCTTCGAGGGATGAGCTCGTCTGGTTCCTCGGGCAGGCCAAGACAGGAAACGCCCAGGAGCTTGCGGACAATATCATAACCTACCGGGATGCGAACGGCCCCTTCACCGGCATCAACGATCTGAGGAACGTCGGCGGAATCGATTCGGTGGCGCTCAAATCCATCAAACTCCTGGTCAAGGTGAGTGGGAACACGATGTACGACCCCGAGGCGGTGCTGCCGGCACCTGGGAACGATGAGCCGTACAGGCCGTCCAGACCGTAACCTTCATGTAA
>ERZ1645192.397-NODE-397-length-35575-cov-7.059291_pt1 | contig 35575 bp, 31 predicted proteins | sample MGYA00575354_ERZ1645192 | MGnify/ENA primary metagenome ERZ1645192 (study PRJEB40844, sample SAMN11349763) | freshwater sediment metagenome | isolation source: river sediment | host: Sediment | place: India: Faizupur Khadar , New Delhi | collected 2017-02-21 ...
TTTTTATCATGGATTGTTTGTGATATTCCACGGGGAGTATCATACAAGGTTTTGTATCTGTTTCTTTTCAGGATTCTTGTCATGAAATCATACAAAGAGGCAAACCTTGGATCCCGGCTTTCGCCGGGATGACGAGTGGGATAACATGTCTTCATGTATTGGCCGATATCCCGTTATTTATCAGGGGGTTAAAAGACCTTTCCTTTTGTCGGAAACATTGTTATAATTACTGTGATGACACTCCGGAGGTGCGGGATATGAAGATAAAGGTCAATGTCGATTCAAACCTCAGGATCAAGAATGTCTTTGAGCCCCCCCTCGAAGTCGAATTGAGAGACAACGAGAACACCCTGAAGGACGTCCTCGGAAAGCTGGCGGTAAAATATCCCTACCTTCGATTCATCGAAAAGGGTGAAATGGGGGACGACCTGCATCATCTCTACCTCAACGGCGAGAACCACTTTTCGTTCTCCGAAGGGCTGAAAAGAAAGGTGAGCGAAGGCGACACGGTCCGCGTCGAGGCCTACATGGACCCGTTGGCGGGAGGGTAGGAAAGACCGTTCCGCGTTCTACGTTCCGCGTTCTACGTTAAAAACATCAAGACCTACCGAAATTTCTTGACTTAAAAAAGAGAATGCCTTCCTGTCGTTAACGCAGAACGCAGAACGCAGAACGCAGAACGCAGAACGCAGAACGCGGAACCGCCCCCCTCATTTCGCGGGGGCGTTTGTGCCGAGCCATTTCCGGGCGGTCCGGGTTACGGTGCCGTCCTTTTTCATTTCTTCAAGGACCTTGTTCACCGCGTTGCGCAGGGCGGCGTCCGTCTTGCGGAAGCCGACGCCGTAGGACTCTTTTCCGAAAGTGTCGCCGAGCATGACAAAGGCATCAGGCCTCTTTGTTATGGTGTAACGGGCGATCACCTCATCGAGGACCACCGCGTCGACGAGGCCGGTCTCGAGGTCCTTAAGGGCAAGCTGGTTCGTTCTGTATACCGATATGTCCTTCAGGGAGTTGATGACCCCGGGATCGGAGGTGATCCATTTTTCGCTCGATGCACCGCGCTGAAAGCCGACCGTTTTCTGCTTGAGGTCACTTTTACGGGCAATGTCCGACCCTTTCTTCACGACGATCACCTGGCGGCTTTCAAGATATGGTTGAGAGAAGAGCATCTGGTGTTCCCTTTCGGGGAGGATCGACAGCCCGCTCCATACGATGTCGATATCACCCGTGTTCAAGCGGGGGATCGTCTTGTCCCAGCGTATCGGTCTGAACTCGGCCTTGAGCCCGAGACGCTCGGCCGCATTCCGTGCAAGGTCGATATCGAGCCCGGCGACCTCTTTCGTATCGGGGTCCCGAAAGGTCATCGGGGGGAAGGCATCATTGATCCCCACTATCAGAACGCCGCGGGCCTTGATATTTTCAAAAGACCGGTCAATGCCGGGCTGCGCACCCCCCTGCGCAAACGCCCCGGAGCACAAGACAGAAATAGACAGCACAACGAGGATTGCGTTCATTATTCTCATAATCGGCCCCTTTTTTGATCGATGTTTGATGATGGGTCTATTATATCCAGGATGAACATTCTTTGCAATGCGCGTGATGACCAGGCCTTAACGTAGAACGTAGAACGCGGAACGCAGAACGATCATTTCCCATTCTCCACCACCGTCCCGTAGATCGTCGATTCGTACGCCAGTTTTCCCCTCTGGTCCTCTATGGCGACCTCGAACTTGGCGATCATGCTTCTTTCCTGCCATTTCTTGATGACCGCATGGATGGTGTCGCCGGGGTAGAGCCGTCCCCGGAACTTCGTATGTTCGATCATGCCGACGGGGATGCCCTTGAGATCGGGGTACAGGATCGCGATCATGAGCCGTATCCCCTGATTTATCAGCTTGTATACGGCGTAATCCGGGTATATGGCGCAACCGGCTATGTGGGATGAGAAATCCGGGTCTTTCTCGTCGAGGGCCTTGAAGAGCTCGATCTCGTCGGGAAAAGCCGGGTCATAGTCGGCTTCGTCGATGATAATGTGCCGTTCCTGCAATCCGAGGAGCTCGGCTATCCTTTTCCGGGGAATGTTCATCCTTCATCCTCCTTTCTCATAATGATCCACAGTCCGCCTTCCGTCGTTATGACGGAAGAGCCTGCAATGCCATTTTCGCTCAGGTCGCGCATGATCATGTCTGTGGTCACTTCTTCTTTGCCGATGAGGAGGTTGAGCAAGCGGGAGCGGTCTGCAATAGGGGAGATCACGCCGGGCGGTGTGTATTTGCCGAAACCTCCGCCAACGAATGCGCATCCCGCGGGCTTGAGGGCCCGCTGCACAGCGCGGTAATCGACAGTGAAAAGGGAGGGAAAGAACAGCGCGCCCCTGAAGACGAGAAGATCGACGCTGGCATCGTCCACGCCGGTTAACCCGGGGTCCGTATCAATGATCGTGATACTGTCCGTTTGCCCGTGTATTTCGAGCTGTTCGGCATAATATGCCCTCATCTGCTCCGGAAATGAGGCTATAGAGAAAGTATCGCCGACACCCTGCCGGGCGAGTTCATGTATCACGCCGCAGAAAGGGCCTGCCTCCATCACGGCGCCTCCCCTTCTGCCGTAGACCTCGGCTATATGCCGGGCAAGGTAGGGATAGACACCATTCCACAGGGAGTTTATGTCCCGGGCCAGTGAGAACGCGCCGGTGCCTTTATTGTGCATTGCCGATCCTTTCCATGATCTCTTTGAGCGCTTTCAAGTCCTCTGCCATGAACGGCCGGTCCGTGTAGTAGATATTCTCGAACCGCCGAACGAATTCCAGAGAGGTCCTTCGGATGTTCTCGTCGGGGATCCGGGCCGCGTATTCCTCGAGCCCCTCGCATTCCCCTTTAGGATAGCCCAGGGCCTTGAGCTTTCTCAAAAAACGGTTAAGGAGGGCTATTTCCCGGGGGCTTGCCGACCGCGCCAGGGTCCATGCCGTAATTATGAGGATGATGATGACGAGGGCGGTCCCGGTATGCCGTACGGCCGCCGATTTGAGGAAGTGGAACGAGACGGACGGTTTCTTTATCTCCGCAAATATCGACCGGGTGATCGACAACTGCCTCTCGAGGTTGTAGGTGAGGACTATGCCGTACCAGTAATAGTTTACTGTGTCGAAGAAGAGCTGGAGCCTGAGGAAGACACCCTGTTTATAGACGGGGGTGAACGCCTCCGGTGCCGCAGGCGTCGGGTCGTAGCGGACCCATCCTTTGCCGTCGATAAAGGCCTCGACCCACACGTGTGCATATTTTTGCGGGACCAGGTAGTAATTACCCATCTCGTTGTAATATCCTCCGCGGTATCCCCCGACAATACGCGACGGGATGTTGTTCACGCGTAAAAGAACGGCCATGGCCGATGCGAAATATTCGCAGTTGCCGGACCGGGAGTCAAATAAAAAGCTCTCGAGAGGGTTCTTTGTGAGCGGCAGGCCCTTGAGCGAATATGTGTACCTGTCCGAATTGAGGTGGTCGGCGACTCTCCTGATCGTGGCCTCCGCATCGTCCGGAACGGCAAATTCTCTTGCGAAGGAAACAATGCGGGATGACAGGAGCCGGGGGAGCTGGAGGTACTTTTGACGGTCTATGGCGCCTTCGGGAACGGTATCAGAAATGATGGAAAAGACCGTATACCGCACACGCCTCTCTATATAGGACGGTACCGCGAAGGTGAGGTCGTCATACTTCCGCACGGCCCTGAGGTCCATGTGTACCGGTTTGTCAAGGCCGAACAGGGATGAATTTTCGTACGGCTCGAGATATATCGTCTGGTTGATGCGCTGCCCCACCGGGCTTGAGCCCCGTGAAGCCGAATAGTAGGCCCTTTTCGGCCCTCTCCAGGATATCCCGTCGAAGTGGTCGAGCGTGATCCCTCTCCAGTACAGCACGGATTCGTCGACCTTTTCCATTGTTGCCCTGAAAATTATCCTCTCGTCTTCCTGGATGTCCGATACCTGGCCCAGCCTGACATTGTCCGTGAACCCGGACCGCGCTTTTTCCGGCCTGTTGAGAAAGGTCAGGATGGGATAACTGGTACGCGGCAGTATGATGAACATGAGGCCCGTCAGAGGTATGGCAAGAACGGGTATCCACAGGCTCTTCGTGATCACTGTCCGTATCGTCTGGTTGGTGAGCTCGAGTTCGGGGTCCTGGGAATAAAAGGTGAGGAAGATAAGGGACAGGCACAGGAGGATAAAGAAGACGAGCAGATACGCCACAAATGCCATTCCGAAAGTCATGAGGCCGAGCCCGGCAAGGACGAACACGGTCAGGGCGTATATCTGCATGTAGTCACGGAACTCCTTGTGCTCGAGGAATTTTATCCCCATGAGAACGAAGAGGATCTCCATGATGTGCCCGATAAGGTCCTGCATGTTGAACTGCAGGAAAAAATAGAGGAGGACGACCATCGACAAGATGGTGAGTATCCAGCGCGGTATAATGATCTTTTTCAGGTCGAACAGAACGGACAGCCCCATCGCCCCGAGGAGGACAGCCGGGTACACGGACGGGACCTCCCCCGACAGGGCAAGAATGGAGAGGGCCCCGGTACAATAGGTGAAGATATTTACGACGGTGCGGACCTTCAGCTGGGTAAAATTGAGAGCCGTCATTGTCCGTAATTTCCCATGCGGGCCCCGGTCCTCATGCCGTCATAACGGATGCCTGCACATCTTCTTTCTCGTACATGGCCAGTTCCCTGAGCATGCTCAGCTTATGCGCGCTCGTGATGTCCGGGGGGTACAGCCTGCCGTTGATCCTCAAGCCGACCGGCACACTGTTCTTGAGGAGCTGTATGATCGTGTACGCAACGCAGGAGATCTTTTCTTCAATGTCGCGTATCATGACATTGTCGAATTCTATGACAACCGGCTGGTATGAGAGGGATGACAGCTCTTTCGTCTTGAGCTTCCCCGTCTTTGCCGTCGCCTTCCAGTGAATGTATTTGATCGGGTCCCCGCGGACATATTCCCGTATGGATAGGACATCGGCATCGTAACCGATCGCGTCGGACACCTTCTCCCCGCGCGATCTGCGCTCGCTGCGGTACAGGCTTGCCAGGTCGCAGGCCTTGAGCCTCGGCAGCACGATGATCGTGTATGTCTTTCCAAGCGCCTTGTAGCGTGTGAAAAAATTGAACGGGAAGACGGAAGAGACGAGCGGGTTTTCGATCGTATGAAGCCCTCGCTCACGAAAGGTTATATTGGCAAAGGCGGACGATGTGCCCTTTCCCGGCGTAAAAGGGAGAAGCACGGAGATCCGGCCGGCCTTGAGGCTGATGAGAAAGGCCGGCAGGTGCCTGCGCCGGTTCTCCATCGTTATTTTGACGGGGACCTGACTGCCCGCGTAGACCTCCTGCGGGAAATCTATCCCGAGGTCGAGCCTCGAAAGATTGGCCTTTCCAAAAAAACCGGAGATGCTCATAAAGCTCAAGAGCCCCGATACGATCAGGAAAACCAGGTTGTTGTTGGTGTTTGCGGCGGCGATGCCCATAAAGATCGTGATCACTATGTAAAGGAACCCGGCTTTCGATATCTTGATCACAGGGGTGTTGAAACGGTGTCTACGATCGATCGCACAATCTCCCTTTTGTTGAGGTTCTCGTACTCTTCCTTAAAGATGACGCGGTGAGGGATGGTATATTCGACGAGGTCCCTGATGTCTTCGGGAATGACAAAATTCCTGTCGTGGAAAAAGGCGTGTGACTTTGCCGTATTGATGATGGTCAGCGCACCCCGGGTCGACAGTCCGGCGGAAAGGTATTCGCTTGTCCGCGTTGCCTGGATTATGGAAAGGGTGTACTCGAGGATCTTGTCCGAAACATGAACGCCACGGGAGATCTCGTCCTGTATGCGCGTCACATCGTCCTGGTCGACAACGGGCTCGATCAGGTATATGTCTTCCCGTTTGCTCCCGATCTTGAGGATCTCTTTCTCCGCCTGCCGCGATGGGTACCCTATACTGATCTTCATCATGAACCTGTCGAGCTGGGACTCCGGAAGGGGAAATGTCCCGAACTGCTCGGCGGGGTTTTGCGTTGCAATGACACAGAAGATGCGCGGCAGCTTATACGTCTTTCCTTCTATGGTCACCTGCTTCTCTTCCATTGCTTCGAGAAGGGCGCTTTGTGTTTTCGGGGTTGCGCGGTTTATCTCGTCGCACAGAACGATGTTGTTGAAAATGGGGCCGGGGTGAAAATCAAATTCGCCGGATGTCTTGTTGTAGATGGACAGGCCCGTTATATCGGTGGGGAGCAGGTCACTCGTGCACTGGATCCTGCCGAACGTCAGGCCGAGAGATTTGGCTATACCGATGGCGAGGGTCGTCTTGCCGAGGCCGGGCAGGTCCTCGATGAGCAGGTGCCCCCGTGAGAAGAACGAGATCAGGGAAAGGCTGAGCGGTTTTTCTTTGCCCTGCAGGTACGATGACAGGGAATCGGTTATCGTGTGGACCTTGTTGATGTCCGTTCCTATAGCGAGCTCTTTGCCGTCCATGAAAGAATTGTAGCATAAAATCCTGTTCGATGGGAATCGGCAAGCATTCATGGGCCTCGTATCCTTGACAAAACGGAGCATTTCGGCTTGAATAGGGAAATGGGCTTTGTTCCGCTGTTTCCTGATTTCAAGCCGATCACAATCGATGACAGGCGGGGCATCATAGATATCCTGCGGAGCAACTGGCCCGGGACGTCCGAACTTACGTTTACCAACCTCTTTATCTGGAGAAGACATTACGGTCTGTACTGGTGCCTTTACAGGGACTGCCTCTGTGTCATCGGCAGGGAGAACGCGGGGCCCGATTTCGCCATGGCCCCTGTCGGGCCGTCGGGAAGGCTCGAAGCCGGTATTGCCGTCCTCGAATGGCTTAGGGAAACGAAGGGCGTTCCCGCTCCTGCCATAGAGCGCGCCGATGAAGGCCTCGTCCGGGAGGCCTCCCGCTCTGCACATCTTCTGGCCGAAGAGAAACGGGAACATTTCGATTACGTCTATCGTACGCAGGAGCTCATCAGCCTGGCGGGAAATAAGCTGAGGAGCAAGCGCAACAAGGTCCACCAGTTCATCCGGTCGTATGGATCGTACACATACGAGGAGCTGAGCGAAGGCCACATCGAGGCGGCACTCGACCTCCACGAAAAGTGGTGCCGTTTCAAACGGTGCGAAGAGGACCTTAATCTTCTGGGAGAGTGGGATGCCACACGTGAGATACTGAATAATTACAGGGAGCTTGAAGTGGCCGGAGCGGTGATCATCCTGGATGGGCAGGTGAAGGCCTTTACCCTCGGCGAGCCCCTTCCGGGTGATGCCGCGCTCATCCATATCGAGAAAGCGGACCCCTCCGTGCCGGGGCTCTATCAGCTTATCAACCAGCAGTTCTGCGCCCGCAGATGGAACGATGTGACCTTCATCAACCGTGAGCAGGACCTGGGGCTGCCGGGGTTGCGCGAGGCGAAGCTTTCCTACAATCCCGATCACTATGTCAGGAAATACTCGATCACCCTGAAAGGATGACCATGAACTCAGGCAAGGATAACGGAAAGACCGGAATACTCACGGTAGAGGAGCTCGAGCGCTACTCCCGTCAGATAATGGTACCGGGCATAGGGGTCGAGAAGCAGGAAATGCTGCGCAATGCACGGGTATCCATTGCGGGGGCTGGCGGGCTCGGCTCCGTATCGGCGTACTATCTTGCTGCCGCCGGGGTGGGGAGATTGAGGATCATAGACCGGGACCGGGTCGAGCCGTCGAACCTGAACAGGCAGATACTCCATTTCACACCGGACATCGGGCAGCTGAAGGTTGTTTCCGCTCTCGACAAGCTTGAGAACCTCAATCCGCACTGCCGGGTGGAGGCCGTTCAGGCCGACATAAACGAAGACAACGTGTTCGAACTGATCGACCATTCCGATGTTGTCATCGATGCCCTCGACAATATCGGGGCCCGCAGGATACTCAATTTTGCCGCCATCCACAGCAGGATACCGCTTATCTACGGCGGTGTGGAAGGATTTTCGGGAATGGCCTCGACGTTCATCCCGTACCAGACGCCCTGCTTCGAATGCATCTTTTCGCATATCGCGGACAACGAGGAAAGAAAGGGAGTTCTCGGGATGCTTCCCGCCATCATCGGGGCAATACAGTCGCTCGAGGCTTTAAAACTGATCATGCGTGAACCTCCGGCCCTCGCCGGGACCCTCCTCTATTTTTCCGGCGCCGACATGACCTTCCAGCACATCACCGTAGACCGCAACCCCCACTGCAGCATATGCGGAACTCCGCCGGCAACGACGTAAAGAAGGTTCTACGTTCTGCGTTCTTTATTCCCACGGCGGCGTGTTGTCGGTGTCCTTGAATTCGATGAGAAAAGGCTCATCCCATGCGACCTTTTCCCGGAATATCGTGCGCAGGCCGTCGAGGGTGTCTGCGGACGCGGCGGGTATGCCGTAGGAGGCGGCGAGTTTTACGAAGTCGGGGTTTTCGAGGCGCATGGAGCCGTCTATGCCGTAGCGGCTGCGCATGGCTTCTTCAAGGATGCCGTAGCTCATGTTGTTGTCCACAAATATGACGACCGGCACCTTGTATTTGACGATCGTCGCCAGTTCGGCGGTCTGCGGGAGAAGGCCGCCGTCGCCGCATAATGCGAGGCAGGGGGCTGCGGGCCGGGCGAGTTTCGCCCCGATCGCGGCGGACAGGGAATAAAAGATAGGGGATATCCCGCGCGGCATAAGGAAGCTCCGCGGGGAATAGACCGGGAGATAATACTCTGCCCAGTATGACGGCAGATTGAGGTCGCACGCGAATATGGTATTGGAGGGTGAGGCATTGCGGATAAGGTTGATAACGGCATGGCCGGTTTGCGATTGCAGGGCGTTCCGCTCGGCGTTCCTTTTCCCGTCAAGGAACGCGAGGTCCCATTCGAAGACCCGGTCACGCATGGTCCCGGAGAGGCCCTCAAGGGCCAGCTCCACATTGCCCTCAAAATGAGCGGTGCAGGGATAGTTTTTGCCGATCCACCGTTCATCCGTGTCGATATGGATAAGCTCTCGTATCCTGACCCCCCGTTTCTTTGTATCGGCCTCCCTGAGCCTCGTGCCTGCGGCAATGACGAGGTCGGCCCGGTCAAGGATATCGCGGGCAACGCCTTTCGCAATAATATTGCCGAACGAGAAGACGGCACGGTCGCTTATCACCCCCTTTCCCCCTGTGGTGGTAAGGAAAGGCACCCCTCTCGCGCATATCTCCTCGACAATATCGCCCGCGCGGGGATGCATGAGGCCGCGTCCCCCCACAAGAACGGGCCTCACCTTATGCGCCAGAATATCGCGGCAGTCGTTAAGGAATTCATCCAATCCCGCGTATGACGCCTGGCCCGGGGGCCGGGGCGGACCGTGCGGCGTATCCGGGATCTCCCTGTCGAGGAAAGAAAAAGGGATTGAAACGAGGACCGGGCCCGGCCGGCCTTCAGTGCACCGCCCGAGGGCACCATCGAGAGCGCTCCGTACGTGAGACGCCTCATCGACCTTGAAAATGCCTTTGGTGAAATACCGGAAAATATTCTCGGGGTTCTCGATCTCATGCAGGGCCCCCTTCCCGATGTCCCTGCGGTCCGTGTCCACATGGAGGATAAAAAGCGGGACATCGTCCGAATACGCCTCCATGCAGCCGGTGACGATATTGCCGAGCCCGGGGCCCGGGGTCACGAGGAGCACGGCGGGTTTTCCGGACGCCCGGGCATATCCGTCGGCCATGAAAGCACAACTTGTTTCATGGCGGGCAGTTATAATTTTAAGCGTTTTGCTGACAAAAAGCTCTGCATTGAGGCTAAGCGTATGCAAACCGGGCAATTGGAAGATGCAGGATATCCCATTTTCCCGAAAAAATGCGCTAATTAGTTGTTTTCCTTGCACAAAAGCCCTCAGGCCGTAAGTTTAGCATACTAAACTTCAAAGTTAAATAAAAATAGACTTGACAAGAAAAATGCTTTTCCTGTTTAATACTGTAAACTTTTGGTGAGTATATACTGTTATGGCGAGATCAGGCGAACTAAGCATCGGGGAGAGGATCAAAGTGCTCCGTCAGGCCAAGAACCTGACCCAGGAAGAACTGGGTACGCGGGCGGGTTTGACAAAGGGTTTCATATCACAGGTTGAGCGGAACCTGACGTCGCTTTCCGTGGAGAGCCTGATCGGCATACTCGATGCGCTGGACGAGAAACCGTCCAATTTTTTCAGCGGTTCCCTCGATGAAAAGATCGTGTTCGGGCTGGAGGACAGGGTCGACCTGGAGATAGAAGGCGTGAAGGCCTTTCAGATCCTCGTGCCGGCCGCGCAGAACAGGCTTCTCGACCCGGCACTGGTGGAGCTTGCCCCGGGTGAATGCACACCCGAGGAGGAACCGCACGAGGGCGAGGAGTTTGGGCTTGTCCTTTCGGGGAGCGTGGAGCTTGTCCTCGGCGGTAAACCGCAAAAAATTAAGAAAGGCGAATGCTTTTATTGTAAGGCTACGCGAAAGCATTACATCATAAATAAGAAAAAGGGACCGGCAGTACTTCTCTGGGTGTCTTCACCGCCGAATTTCTAAAGGTGTCCGGCGGGCAGGGGCAGGCATGATCACGGGCGAGGCGAGGGCGATGCGCCATTCCCGTTGTGTATAGGATAGACGAATTGTGCGCGGCGCGTGCCGCACCCCTGGGTTTTGAGCTGCCGGGCTTTAGAAAATTTGGGAGGTGCTACCTTGATTGTCAGAACACCCACAAAATTTTTTCTCGTCAGTGGTTCTTCCGACGGTTTTTCTCTATTGAACGCCTTTGACGGCGCCCTTCTGGCGTCCGGCGTCGGCGACACCAACCTCGTAAGAATGAGCAGTATCCTCCCTCCCGGCTGTACCGAGATCAAACCCCGGCCGACGGCGCTTCCCCAGGGGGCCCTCGTTCCCGTTGCTTACGCGTCGATAACAAGCGATGTCCCGGGTGAGGTAATATCGGCGGCGGTTGCGATAGGCATTCCCGAGGATGCAAGCCTCGCGGGCCTTATCATGGAATATTCGGCCAGGGCGGACGAAGCCGCCGTTCGCAGCCAGGTGATAAAAATGGCCGAAAAAGGAATGGAAGTAAGGAAACGGCCGATCCGGGAGATAATGTCGATATCGTCCACGTTCAGGGTAGAGAGCGTGGGGGCGGCGTTCGCCGGGGTCGTCCTGTGGGATTAATCCAATTCTCTATCGAAACCAGCTCTTCGTTGCCTGCAGCGCCCCAGATCCTCAACGGGCCACCCGCTGGAGCAAGCTTGGAAAGCGGGTACCCGGCTTTCAGTGTACGCCTCCGGTCTGGGCCGCCTTGTCGCAATAATGACCGGGTAACCGACGTCCAAGCTTGCTCATGTCGGGTGGCAAGGCTCCGATAGAGAATTGGATCGATGCAAACAAAAAAACATAGAGAAGGATGAGGTGAGTAAAGGGGTTTTTCATAATCGGTTCATAGGGGCGAGGGAAGGGGTATCGTCCGATATCGTCCTGCTCGGCTGCCCGCTCGATATCACGTCCTCATTTCGCGCCGGGTCGAGATTCGGCCCGGAGGGCCTGCGCAGGGCGTCATGGGCGCTGGAGACGTACAGTCCCTACCTTGATATGGACCTCGAGGACATTGATTTTTCCGACAGCGGCGACCTCGAGCTTCCCCCGGGAAACCTCCCTGGATCTCTCGACATGATCGAGCAGGCATCCGGCGATATAGCGGGGGCTTCGCGGAAACCGTTGTTTTTCGGGGGCGAGCACCTCGTCACGTATCCGGTGATCAAGGGGATGAAAAAGGTGTTCCCGGCCCTCCAGATCGTTCATTTTGACGCCCATTGCGACCTCAGGGACGACTACGAGGGGCAGAAGCTGTCACACGCCACGGTCATGAAGCGCGTTCAGGAACTCGGCGGTATAACTTTGCACCAGATCGGGGTACGTTCGGGAACACGGCAGGAATTCAAGGAGCTTCAGGCCGTTGGGTCACCCGCCGGGCTCAAGGAACGCCTCAAACCGGGGATACCGGTTTACATAAGTTTTGACATCGATGTCTTTGACCCGTCGCTCGTGCCGGGCGTCACGACGCCCGAGCCGGGGGGGCTTTCATTCAAAGAGGTCGCAGACTACTTTCAGGCCCTGAGGGGCGCGAAGGTCGTCGGTGCGGACCTCGTTGAACTGGCGCCCGATTACGACAGTACGTTCGTCTCCTGCGTCTGCGGCGCGAAGGTCGCCCGGGAGATGATCATGCTCATCGGTTCGGGTGCTGTCTGATACAAGAAATTTTCTGGCAGGGGTAAGCGATGACGAGAGGAAAAAGCGGAAAGATCATGATCGTAGGGGCGGGAGGCGTTGCGACCGTTGCCGCTCACAAATGCGCACAGGTGCCCGAGGTCTTCAAGGAGATCATGGTCGCGAGCAGGACGGAATCGAAGTGCAGGGCGATAGCGGGTGACATCAAGGGCCGTTACCGCAAAGATATCGCGACCGCGCGCGTCGATGCCGACAATGTTCCCGAACTGGTTGAACTTATCGGGTCGTTCAAGCCCGACGTTGTCCTCAACCTTGCCCTTCCCTACCAGGACCTCCATATCATGGACGCGTGCCTCCTGACAGGTGTGGACTACATCGACACGGCGAACTACGAGCCCCTCGACGAGGCCCGTTTTGAATACAGCTGGCAATGGGCGTACCGGGACCGTTTCCGGGACAGGGGGATACTGGCACTGCTCGGTTCGGGATTTGATCCCGGTGTAACGAACGTGTTTACCGCGTATGCGCAGAAGCACCTCTTTGACGAGATACACTATCTCGACATTCTCGACTGCAACGCCGGCTCGCACGGCCACGTGTTTGCGACAAATTTCAATCCGGAGATCAATATCCGCGAGGTGACCCAGGTCGTGCGCCGCTGGGAGGACGGGAAATGGATAGAGACGCCCGCGATCATCGACGAAGGCAGCATCCATTTCGGTTTCGATTATCCTATTGCCGGGGTCAAGGACAGCTATCTTCTGTACCACGAGGAGCTCGAATCGCTCGTCCGCAATGTGAAGGGGCTCAAAAGGGCCCGTTTCTGGATGACCTTTTCGGAGAATTACCTGACGCATCTCAGGGTGCTGAAGAATGTCGGCATGACGAGGATCGACGAGGTCGACTACGCGGGATGCAGGATAGTCCCGATACAGTTCCTGAAGGCCCTCCTGCCCGAGCCGGCGTCGCTCGGCACAAAGTACACAGGCAAGACGGTCATCGGCAACATAATGACCGGAACGAAGGACGGCAAACCGCTCAGCCGTTACATATACAACGTGTGCGACCACGAGGATGCCTTCAACGAAACAGGCACCCAGGCGATCGCTTATACGACGGGCGTCCCCGCCATGATCGGAGCGATGATGGTCATGACCGGCGCCTGGCAGGGAGACGGCGTCTTCAACATAGAGGAGTTCGATCCCGATCCCTTCATGGAAAAGTTGAACCGGTACGGTCTTCCCTGGCAGGTCGTCGGGCACGCCCCCCTTCCTGATAAGGTGTAGGGCCTTCCATGCGTTCCGCCCGGCAGACCATAGATGCCATTCGTGCCGGTGACCTCTCGGGGGCCGCTTCCTATCATGAACTGCCGGACCGCGCACGGCGCGCGGTCCTCGTGTCCTTCAATGACGCAGACCTCCCATTATTGACCCGCCTTATCAACGATTGGCGCCGCACTCTTTTCGCCCGCGGCGAGGAGCGGTTCCGCGCGATAGCGAAGGGCCGCATCAGGACACCCGTCTATCTCATGCATGAGGCGCTGATCGAAGAGAACATGCGGACCTTGCGGTACGTGAAGGACCGCACGGGATGCCGGATACTTCATGCCCTCAAGTCCTACGCCTCGTTTGCCACCTTCCCGGTCATGACGCAGTACCTTGACGGGGTGTGCGCCAGCGGCGTCTATGAGGCGCGCCTCGGCCGCGAGAAGTTCGCGAAAGAGGTCCATACCTTCGGGGCGGCATACAAGAAGAGCGAGATGCGGGACATCCTGAGATATTCGGACGTTGTCGTCTTCAATTCGTTCCATCAGCTTGATATATACGGGGATGCGGCCCGCAGGACAGGCCGGGGCATCGGGCTCAGGGTCAATCCCGGGTATTCGGAGATCGCAACCCCGATGTACGATCCCTGCGCCCCGTGCTCACGGCTCGGGGTCGTGCACAACGAATTTGCGGGCGCCTTCCCGTCCCGCTCCCGCCTCATCGACGGCCTGCATTTCCACGCCATGTGCGAGCAGGGCTCCGATGTCCTCGAAAGGGTCCTGGGATCGTTCGAAAAACTATACGGGCCGTTCATAAAAGACCTCGCATGGGTCAACTTCGGCGGCGGCCACCACATCACACGGGATGACTACGACATAGAAAGGCTTGTCAGGCTCATAAACGGTTTCAAACGGAAGTACGGCGTGCAGGTTTACCTCGAACCGGGCGAAGCGTCCGTGTACCACGCGGGGGCCCTCGTATCCTCGGTGATCGATATCGTGAAGAACCAAATGGAGATAGCCATCATGGACGCGTCGGCAGAGGCGCACATGCCGGACGTGCTCCTCATGCCGTACCGGCCGCACATCTTCGGTTCGGCCGGGCCCGGCGTCAAGGCCCATACGTACCGGCTTGCCGGCCCCAGCTGCCTGGCGGGCGACACCATCGGGGACTATTCATTTGATGCGCCCCTTCAGCGGGGCGATAAAGTGGTCTTCACGGATATGGCCCTTTACAGCATCGTAAAAAATACGACGTTCAACGGTATCGCCCTTCCCGGCATCGCAGTGATCAGAACGGACGGCACGGTGGATACGGTGAAGCGGTTCGGGTACCGGGATTATAAGAACAGGCAATCGTAAGAACGCAGAACGTAGAACCTGGAACGTTTTATAACGCAGTCCGCAGTCCGCAGTCCGATTCCCTGCAACGGGTTAAAATGACGTGATTATCTGTTTATTGTTAAGAATATCTTGACAAGTTGTCCGGTTAAATTGTTAATTTATGACTTCGGGATAAATGAATTACAATAGCCGTCCGGCTTATATATGTATTTCAGCAGCATGAGAGGTGAAGCGCATGAGATCCAGTGTTACGAACGAACCGAAATCGTCGTCTGCCAGGAGGTCGGAGAAGGAATCGGCAATGAGGTTGCACGCCCTCGAAGAGACGAATGAGGCATTGAAGATACTTCTTGAACGTGCCGAGGACGAGAAGAAGCTTGTCGAGGACCGCATTAAATCGAACGTCAAGGAGCTGGTGATCCCCTATATCGATAAGCTGAAATTAACGGGGCTCAATATTGAACAGCAGACATATGCTGAAATAGTGGAGACAACGGTAAGGAACGTGTTCTCGGCCTTTCTCCAGAAGGTCACATCGAAGCAATACCACTTTACGCCCAAGGAGATACAGGTGGCGACGCTGATCCGCGAGGGCAAGACAACAAAGCAGATAGCCGATATCATGCGGGTGACGCGGAGCGCGATCGGGCTCCATCGCCACCATATCAGGAACAAGCTCGGTCTTGGCAAGGCCAAGGTCAACCTGCGTTCGTATCTCCTGTCTCTGCAGTAAGTTGCCACATACAGACTGACTTTCAGCGCACATTTATGATAGTATTAACGATGCCGGCCCGGTGGAACCCGGACCGGCATCGTTTGAGATCGCTCGCGGAGACGAAAATGGTGGGTTGCCCTGAAATAGCCGATAAGCTCATGACCGCCGATGAGGCCGTTTCCCGTTTCATCAGGGACGGCTGCCAGCTGGCCATCGGCGGGTTCTCGATCACCCGCAACCCCATGGCCATTGCGTACGAGATCGTGCGCCAGCGCGTGCGGGACCTCCATATCGTCTGCCATTCGCACGGGCAGGCGCTCGATGTGCTTATAGGCGCCGGATGCGTGAAAAGGCTGGAGATCGCCTATGGCGGGAACGGCCGGTACGCCCCGACGTGCGTCCGGTTCAGGAAAGCGGTCGAGCGCTCCGAGATACAGTTCGAAGACTATTCCAATTTTCAGATATCCCTGCGCTTTCTCGCCGGCTCTCTCGGGATGCCGTTCATTCCCTCGCGCTCGGGCCTCGGTTCGGACATTTTGGGGCTTGATGGGTTTACGCCGGAGGTCCGTGCGGAACCGAAGGTTGCATGTAAGAAATATGCGAAGGTACAGAACCCGTTCCGCGAGGATGAAGAGGTTGTCCTCCTGCCCCCGCTCACACCGGATGTCTCTGTCATCCACGCGCAGTACGTCGGTGATGACGGCACGGTGCGGATCAAAGGGCTGACGTTTGTCGATGTCGAGCAGGCCAAAGCGGCAGACGCGGTGATCGTCACGTGCGAAGAGATCGTCCCCCGGTCGTTTATCCGGGAGGACCCCGACCAGAACTGCCTGCCGGCCTTTTTCGTGGACGCGATCGTAAAGGTCCCGTACGGCGCCCATCCCACGGCCTGTTTTAATTTTTACGATTACGACCCGATGCACCTGAACATGTATCACCAGATGGCCGCGGACGACGAGCGCTTTGAGGAATACCTCGACGCGTGGGTCTACGGGGTCCGGACCTGGGAAGAGTATCTCGAAAAGGTCGGGGTTGACAGGTTGCTCGAAATAAAAGCGAACCCCACGATCGGCTATGCACCGGGGCTTGTCCGGAAATGAGGAGACCTTCACGTGCTCGAATACAGCGATAACGAGATGATGGCACTGGCGGCAGGGCGGCTCGTCAGGAATGGCGCGATCGTATTTGCCGGGACGGGGGTGTCCATGCTTGCGACAACCGCCGCGAAGAGGATCTTTGCCCCGGGGGCGGTCATATTTTTTGAAAGCGGGGGGATCGATCCTTCCTTAAGCGAAATACCCATGGCCGTGGCCGATCCCCGGGTCATGAGCGGGACCTCGGTCAATTCGGGCCTCATCGACGCCTTTTCGATAGCCGGCCACCGCAGGTTCCATACCATCGCGTTCCTCGGCGCCGCCCAGATAGACCGGTACGGGAACCTCAATTCGACCTGCATAGGGGATTATTTCAAGCCCGCGACGCGTTTCTCCGGCAGCGGGGGCAGTAACGATGTGGCGAGCTTTGCATCCGAGGTGATCGCCTTCCTCCGGCACGAAAAGAGACGGTTTGTCGAAAAGCTCGATTACCTGACGAGCGTCGGGTGGTACAGGGGGTCCGATTCGAGAAAAAAACTCGGTCTCGAACGCGGGGGCATGACGGCCGTCGTGACGAACCTCGGCGTCCTGAAGTTCAAGGACGATTCGAAGGAGATGTACCTCAGCGAGTATTTCCCGGGTGTGTCCATAGACCGCATCATAGAGAACACCGGCTTCGAGATCGACACGTCGGCGGCCGTAGAGGCCGCCGCCCCGACCGCCGAACAGCTCACGATACTCCGCCAGGAAGTCGACCCGCAGCATCTCATTTGTCATGCATAACGACAGGCGACAGGCAATAGGCGACAGGCAATAGGCGATAGGAAAGAAGAAGGGTGATGGGTGATGAAAAAAAGCCTTCTGTGTGATGGAGTTTTTCCTATAGCCCATTGCCCATAGCCCATAGCCCGTTTCTATTGCTAATTTAGAAAACTTCGTTTAAAATAAGGCAGTTTTTACGGGACGTTTCGGTCCCTTTTTCATTCGGAGGTGGTATGAAAGTCCAGGTTGAGGCGCTTGACAGCGTGACGAAGAAAGTTGAAGTTCTTGTCCCCGAAGAGGATATCACCTCGATCAGGGAATCGATCTATGATGAGGTCAGGAAAAATGCGAAGATCAAGGGCTTCAGGCCGGGGAAGGTCCCGAAACCTATCATAACCCAGTATTACAAGGAATATATCGAAGAGGAAACACGCAAGCGCATGCTTGAGGAAACAATGTGGGAGGCCCTTCGGGAAGTCAAAGTGGACCCGATCATCGAGCCCGTGGCCAATTTCCTGGAAGGGGAGAAGACGGGTTATACGCTCGAATGCGAGGTGCTTCCCGAGATCGAACTGCCCGAGTACAAAGGGGTCGAGATCGAGGCGGACCCTGTTGTCGTGACGGATGCGGATATTGAGAGCCGGATCGAGAACATGCGCGCCTTTCACGCAAGCTTCGAGCCGAAAGAGGATGGCTCGATTTCCGACAAGGGGGATTTCGTTGTCATCGGGTACCAGGGATATCTCAATGGCGAGCCCGTGAAGCAGATAGTCGCGGAAAGCTACCCCCTTGAGCTCGGGAACGCGATGCTGATGCCGGAATTCGAGGATTCGGTCGTCGGTATGAAGCAGGGAGAGGAAAAGGATATAGAGGTCCCGTTCCCCGACGATTATCCCGACAAAGATATCGCCGGGAAAAAGATAACATTCAGGGTCACGATGAAGGAAATAAAACGGAAGATGCTCCCCGAGCTCAATGACGAATTTGCCCGGGACATGAGCTATGAGAACCTCGATGTCATGAGAACGGGCGTCAAAGAAGAGCTCGTCAATGAAAAAGAGGGCTTCCGCAAGCGCGAACTGACAAACAAGGCGATGGAAGCGCTCCTGAAAGCGGTCGATGTCCCCGTTCCGAAGCGGTTCCTCGAAAAGCGCATTACCGGCATGATGGAAGAGGCGCAGTCCCGCTACCAGCAGCAGAATTTTTCGGCGGAAGAGATGCAGTCGATAACCGAAAGGATGCATGCCGATCTTGGAAAGAGGGCCGAGGACAGGATAAAGTTCGAGATCATCCTTGCCCGCATTGCCGAGAGGGAAGGCCTGAAGGTTGAGGACAACGAGGTTGAAGAGCGCCTGAAAACAATTGCACAGGATGCCAATAAAACATACAATGAAGTGAAGGGCATTTATGAGCAGTACGGCCTGATCGCGAACGTGAAGGACCAGATCATGGAAGAGAAGGCCGTGGACCTCGTTCTTGAGAATGCCGTTGTAAAGGAAGCGCCGAAGGAGAGGGAAGAGGTCAAGGAGAAGGAATGAGTTTAGTACCGATAGTCATCGAGAAGGATGGAAGGGGCGAAAGGGCGTACGACATATACTCGCGCCTCCTCAAAGAGCGCATCGTCTTTCTGGGCACCGGCATCGACGACATGATCGCCAACATTATCATAGCCCAGCTTCTTTTTCTTGAATCAGAGGACCCGTCAAAGGATATCTATCTCTACATCAACAGTCCCGGCGGCGTCATAACGAGCGGGCTTGCCATCTACGACACAATGCAATACATCAAGGCACCGGTCGTAACGACCTGCATCGGCCAGGCGGCAAGCATGGGTGCGGTACTGCTGGCAGGGGGCGAGAAGGGGAAACGTTTTGCCCTGCCCCATTCACGCATCCTCATACACCAGCCCCTCGGAGGCGCGCAGGGACAGGCAAGCGACATCGACATCCAGGCGCGGGAGATATTAAGAATGCGGGAATCTATCAACAACATACTTGTCAGGCACACGGGCCAGCCCCTCGAAAAGGTCGCGAAGGACACCGAACGCGATTATTTCATGGATGCCGGGCAGGCCATCGAGTACGGCATTGTTGACCAGATCCTTGAGAAGAGGTTGTAGACAATGATCAAGAAAACAAACGGCAGGACCATCAAGCTGAACTGCTCTTTCTGCGGAAAGAGCCAGGATGAGGTCAAGAAGCTGATCGCCGGGCCAATGGTTTATATATGCGATGAATGTATTGAGCTCTGCAACGAGATCATCCAGGAAGAGGCGAAGAAGGAGCGTTTCGATTATATCAAGACGGCCATCCCCAAGCCCCACGAGATAAGCAAGCTTCTCGATGATTTTGTCATCGGGCAGGACCACGCGAAGAAGGTCCTTTCGGTCGCGGTCTACAATCATTACAAGCGGATCGAGTCGAAGACGCAGTTCGACGATGTGGAGATCCAGAAAAGCAACATACTGCTCATCGGCCCGACGGGCTCGGGAAAGACCCTGCTTGCGCAGACGCTCGCCAAGATACTGCACGTGCCGTTCACGATAGCGGACGCGACGACGCTTACCGAGGCCGGCTACGTCGGCGAAGATGTCGAGAACATCATCCTGTACCTCCTTCAGTCGGCTGATTACAACGTCGAAAGGGCGGAGCGCGGCATCGTCTACATCGACGAGATAGACAAGATCTCCCGCAAGACGGACAGCCCGTCGATAACCCGGGACGTGTCCGGCGAAGGCGTCCAGCAGGCGCTCCTCAAGATCATAGAGGGGACGGTGGCCAATGTACCGCCGAAGGGCGGCAGGAAGCATCCCCAGCAGGATTACATAAAAGTCGACACGTCGAATATCCTTTTCATCTGCGGCGGCGCCTTCCACAGCATCGAAGGCCTGATCGCGAGCAGGATAGGGAAGAAGAGCATCGGTTTCGGCGTCGATGTCGAGGGCGGACGGGACAAGATGTACTCCGAGCTCATCCGCGACATCCAGCCGGAAGACCTTCTGAAATACGGGCTCATCCCTGAATTCATCGGCCGCCTGCCGATCACGGCAACCCTCGAGGAACTCTCGGAGGAAAACCTTGTCGAGATCCTTAAACGGCCGAGGAACGCGATCGTCAAGCAGTACAAGAAACTCTTCGATCTCGAGAACGTGAAGCTCACCTTTACCGAAGGGTCGCTGCGCGGCATAGCCAAAGAGGCGATGAAGAAGAAGACAGGGGCGAGGGGCTTAAGGTCCATCATGGAGAAGGTCATGCTCGACGTCATGTACGAGATACCGTCTTTGTCGAATGTAAAGGAATGCGTCATAAGCGAAGAGGTCATCGTGAACCACGAGAGGCCGATCCTCATATACGAAGAAGAAGCGGAGATTGCGAACGGTTGACATTTCACAGTGAACCTGCTATATTGAACCCGATTGGGCGGGTAGCTCAGCGGGAGAGCATCGGCCTTACAAGCCGGGGGTCGCAGGTTCAAAACCTGTTCCGCCTACCATTTACGCGGGGTCGTAGTTAAGCCTGGTTATAACGCCGGCCTGTCACGCCGGAGGCCGCGAGTTCAATTCTCGTCGACCCCGCCATTTAAAACAACAATAGCCGAAGACCCGGGTCTCCCCGGGTTTTTTGTTGCCATCGGCTTATCCACGCGCACACACGTGAAGAAAAGGCGTTTCAAGTTTCAGACAAAAACCTGCATAAGACTGCGTCATCCCCGGGAAGATGCTGTCCATAATTATATTTTTGCCGTCATTCCGGTGCTTGACACCGGAATCCAAGGTTTGCCGTTTGCGCAGTCTGCTGACCGTTCACAACAGCTGAATATAGAAAGATGTCATAAAAACAAAACCTTAGATCCCGGTGTCAAGCACCGTGATGACGGGGATGCGTTCTGGGGGGGGAGCGTAATGGGTGGCTTTGGATGATGCACGGGGCAACTGCGGCGCGGTCCCGACAGCCGTATTGAATAAAGATGCGGATACAGGGTAAACTAAAAAAATGATCTGCGGTTAAATCATTCCAAGGCGAGGTGCGTCACCCCCTATGAAACTGATAATGTGCATCCACAATCATCAGCCGGTCGGCAACATGGACAGTATCCTCGAAGAGGCCTATACCCGTTCGTACATGCCGTTTTTCAATGTCCTGAAGGATTATCCGGCCGTTAAGCTGAACGTCCACTTTACGGGCTACCTTTTCGGCTGGCTTAAAGAACATAAGCCCGACTACATCCGCCTTTTAAAAGAGCTGCACGACAGAGGGCAGCTCGAGATCGTCTCGGGCGGGATGTATGAGCCGATCCTCGCCCTTCTCCCGGAAGACGACGCGCTGATGCAGATCAAACTGCACCGTGACATGATGGAGGAGACCTTCGGGGCCCGCCCAAAAGGCATGTGGCTCGCCGAGCGGGTCTATGAGCCGCATTTGCCGAAGATCATGGCGAAGGCCGGCATCGGGTACACGATCATCGACGACAATCATTTTAAATCGATCGGCTTCAAAGAGGACGAGCTGTACGGCTATTTCGTCAGCGAATTCCAGGGCGAAAAGATTTTCATCTTTCCGGGGCTCGAGGTGCTCCGGTACGCCATACCGTTCAAGAGCATAGAAAAGGTCGACGAGTGTTTCAGAGACCTGAAAAACGCAGGCGCAGATGTCGCGATATTCGGCGACGACGGTGAAAAGTTCGGTTTGTGGCCCGGCACGTACGACTATGTCTATGACAAAGAGCACTGGCTGGAATCATTTTTCCGTTACCTGACCGAAAACGCGTCATGGCTCGAAACCGTGCATTTCTCCGGCTATATCGCGGCAACCCCGCCGCAGGGGCGGGTCTATCTTGCCTGCCAGTCATACCGGGAGATGGAAGAGTGGTGCCTGCCGCCCGAGCGCGCCAGCGAGTACGGCAAGCTTCTCCACGAGGACAACCTTCCCTATCGTGAATTCTTCAAGGGCGGGTATTACCGGCATTTTCTCGTCAAGTACAGCGAAAGCAACGACATGCACAAGAGGATGATGCGTGTGTCGAAGCTGGCCGAGGGCAACCCCGCGGCGAAAGAGCATGTTTACATGGCGCAAGCCAACGATAGCTACTGGCACGGGGTTTTCGGCGGCCTCTATCTCCCGCACCTGCGGGGGTCGGTGTGGCGCCACCTGATCGAGGCACAGAAGGCCCTCGACCCGAAAGAACCTTTTGCCGACGGGTATATAGAGGACATCAACCTCGACGGCCACGACGAAGCGGTGATACGGAACAACGAGATAGAAGCGACCTTCCGCCTGAAGGAAGGCGGCTCTCTGTACGGGCTCGATTTCAAGCCGTCCTCCGTCAACATCATGGCGACGCTGAAAAGACGGTATGAAGGGTACCACGAGAAGATCAAAGAGGCGGTCGCCGAGTCCTCCGCGGACGGGACGAAGACAATCCATGACATGGTGATGGCGAAGGAGGAGGGCCTCGAGAAATACCTGCATTATGACTGGTACAGGCGGGCGTCCCTTGTCGACCATGTACTCGGGACGGAGGCCACGCTCGATGCGTTCTACCGGTGCGAATATCAAGAGCCGACCGATTTTGTCCGGGAGCCGTACCGGGCCGAGCTCGCGGCAAAGGACGGTGCGGTCGACCTCGTCCTCAAACGGGAAGGCCATTTCTGGCAGGGCGGTACGGTGTTTCCGCTCGAGATAGAGAAAAAGGTCGGCATTGTGAAGGGAAATGCGGGGCTTTCCGTTGACTACCGCTTGACGGGCGGGGTCGGCGTCCCGTTCCTTATCGGTGTCGAGTTCAATTTCGCCTTCCTGGGAACAGGCGGCGACCGGTACATGGAGACGGAAAAAGGACGCCGCGGTCTCACGGAGCACGGGGCCCTCGACGCATCCTCGCGCGTGAAATTCCATGACCCGTACCAGGATGTCGACGTCTTTCTTGAATTCAGCGAGCCGGCGGAGCTCTGGACATTCCCCGTCGAGGTCGTCTCCCTGTCCGAGAATGGTTTCGAGCGCAACTACCAGAGCACGATGATCATGCCGGTATGGCAGGTCAACCTGTCCGGCGGTGCCAGACGTATCCGCATCACGCTGAAACTCGATAAGGCCCGTTAAGCCGGGCCCGCGTATTTCAGAAAAAAGAGGGGAAATTGCGGGCCCATGCCGAAGGTCTCCGTTATCATCACAACCTTTAACCGTCGCCATTTCCTGCACGGCGCCTTCCGGTCCGTGGCGGCACAGGATTACCGGGACCGGGAGATAATCATCGTCGATGACGGGTCGACCGATAACACCCGCGATGACGCTGCATTGTTGCCTGCACGCTACATATGGAAGGAGAACGGCGGGATAAGCAGCGCGCGCAACGCCGGGCTCAACGCCGCGAGCGGGGAATACATCGCTTTTCTCGACGTCGATGACCGGTGGAAAAAAAAGAAGCTCTCGATACAGCTCGAGGCGATGGAACAGGCGGACGCTCTCCTGTCGTACACGGACGAGATATGGTTTCGCAACGGCAAAAGGCTGAACCAGAAGCTGAAGCACCGCAAGTATTCGGGCATGATATTCGAGCATTGCCTTCCCCTTTGCATCATAAGCCCGTCCTCTGCGCTGACCCACCGGAGCGTCTTCGATGCGGTCGGAACGTTCGATGAGTCGTTGCCGGTCTGCGAGGACTACGACATGTGGCTCAGGATAACGTCCCGTTACCCGGTCCTTTTCATCGAAAAACCCCTTATCATAAAACAGGGCGGGCACGCCGACCAGCTGTCGAGGGCCTACGACAGCATGGACCGTTTCAGGATCGAAAGCATAGCGCGGATACTGGACAGCGGGGTGCTCGATGCTGTTTTTGCGGAAAAAGCGGTCAGGGAACTGGCAAAGAAATGCGGCATATACGCAGGGGGAGCCTTAAAAAGGGGAAAGAAAGAAGAAGCGGAGCATTACCGCGAGCTCGCGGCTTCATATGCTGCGTCACACCGTATCACTTCCTGAGTTCCGCAAACATTTTATCTATATGCGTTTTATGGGCAGCGGTATCGGTGACGATCTCGTTTACGAGTGCCTCGTATTCAACATCATCCGTCCTGACGATCTCGTTGTACTTTGCCTCGATGAATGCCTGTTCATTGTCCCTTGCGATGGCGATGGCATTGACCAGTTGAAGCTGCCCGGTACGCACCTTCACGGTATTGTTTTCCACACCTTTGATCAGGGTCTGGGTTGCCGCAATATTGAACGGCCTGCCCTTCTGGAAATTCTCAGGTTTTTTCTCGATGATATCTTTCATGTGCCGGATGTTGCGGGCGTGTCTGTTTTCCTGTTCCGCTATGCCGAACCAGAATGCCTGGTGATCGGTGAAAACCTCCCCGCATGCATGGTAATATTCGCTCAGGACAGCTTCAGACCGCTCCATATGGCTGAGGACATCCAGAATTCCCTTAAGATCTCCCGACGCTGCAAGACTCATGCTTCCTCGGTCCGGATCAACCGTTCAAACGCTCCCGTATCAGTTTAAAAGTAGCAAAACCGGTAAATTTATTCAATAATAAATGTCAGCGAATGACTTAATTTATCCGCTGTGGATTGCAAGTACTTGATAAAAATGATTAAAATCTGTATATTTGTCGATACCCCTGCAAGGGCCGGGACCTGTGGCCGTGCAGGAAAAGGAGCCTTCGATGCCGTACGATGCGACGAAAATGGCGGACTGGCAGATATCGGAAGCCGCCGAGGAAAGTATGAAGACCATCTGGCAGCTTCGCGACGAGATGGGGCTTCAGGGCGACGAAGTGATACCGTATGGGAAGATGGGCCGGCTCAACTATGCCGCCATCATGGAGCGTTTCAAGGACAGGCCCAACGGCAAATACATCGATGTGACCGCAATAACTCCGACGCCCCTCGGGGAGGGCAAGACGACAACGACGATCGGCCTTCTCGAGGGCCTGGGAAAACGGGGCCGGCTTGTCGGCGGCGCGATCCGCCAGCCGTCGACGGGGCCGACGATGAACGTGAAGGGCAGTGCGGGAGGCGGGGGGAACGCGCAGGTCGTACCCCTGACGGAGTTTTCCCTGGGCCTGACCGGCGATATCGACCGCATCATGAACGCCCACAACATAGCAATGGTTGCGCTTACCGCACGGATGCAGCACGAGCGGAATTACAGCGACAAAGAACTGGAAAAAAGGGGCCTTAAGCGCCTCGATGTCGATCCTACGAATATCCAGATGGGCTGGGTCATCGATTTCTGTGCACAGGCCCTGCGCAATATCGTTGTCGGGATGGGCGGCAGGATGGACGGTTTCACGATGCAGTCGCATTTCGACATCGGGGTCAGTTCCGAGCTGATGGCGATACTATCGATCGTCCGGGACCTCAAGGACCTGCGCAAGCGCATCGGCGAGATCACCGTTGCATACCGCAAGAACGGAGACCCTGTGACGACCGAGGACCTCGAGGTCGCCGGCGCCATGTGCGCGATCATGAAAGACACGATCAACCCCACGCTGATACAGACGGTCGAAGGCCAGCCCGTCATGGTCCACGCGGGGCCCTTTGCCAATATAGCCATCGGGCAGTCGTCGATCATCGCCGACCTCCTGGGGCTCAAGCTCTTCGATTACCATGTCACCGAGAGCGGTTTCGGCGCGGACATCGGCTTCGAGAAGTTCTGGAACGTAAAGTGCCGGTTGAGCGGGCTGAAACCGAACGTTTCCGTGATAACGGCCACGATACGCGCGCTCAAGATGCATGGCGGCGGCCCCCGCGTCGCGCCCGGCATCCCGCTTCCCATGGAATACACGCATGAGGACCTGAAGCTCCTGGAGAAGGGGATCCCCAATCTGCTCCATCACATCCGCATCGTCAAGATGTCCGGCATGAAGCCCGTTGTCTGCATCAACAAGTTCACGACGGACACGAAGGACGAGATCGCCCTCGTCCGCCGGTTCGCGGAAAGCGAAGGCGCCCGCGTCGCGGTCTCCGAGCAGTGGCTGAAAGGCGGGGACGGGGCGCTGGAGCTGGCGGACGCCGTGATCGACGCCTGCAGCGAAAACGTCGAGTTCGGGTACCTCTACCCCCTCGAGATGCCTCTCATGCAGAGGGTGGACGTGATCGCCAAGAACGTGTACGGCGCCGACAGCGTCCTGTGGATCCCCGAGGCGGAAGAGAAGGCCCGACGCCTCGAGAACGACCCGGCAAAAGGCGATTATTTCACCATGATGGTGAAAACGCACCTGAGCCTCTCCCACAAGCCCGAGTTAAAAGGCGTGCCGAAGGGATGGCGCCTGCCCGTCCGCGACGTCCTCGTCTTTACCGGCGCGAAATTCCTCTGCCCCGTCACCGGCGCCATAAGCCTCATGCCCGGCACCAGCTCCGACCCCGCCTTCCGGAGAATTGACGTGGATGTGGAAACGGGGAAGGTAAAGGGACTGTTCTAGGTTCTACGTTCCGCGTTCTACGTTCCACGGTTCTTTCTTAATGATCTCCCCCGTTTTTACGGAGAAGGTGTAGCTGATGCCGTCTACGGTTTTCAGGAAGACCGTGCCTTCTTTTTCGTTGTACTTGAGGTCGGTGCGCCAGAAGAAATGGCTTACTGTGTGCTTTAGCGCGTCGGTGTCTTTGACGAGGTCGGAGATGGCGTATTGTTTCAGCTCTTTTCCGTCCTCGTAGAAGGCGAGGGCGAGGTCCCTTGTGGATTGCGCCCAGGGCCCCAGCCTGACGACGTGTTTCCCGTCGGAGCTCAGGTAAACACTGAAGGAATACCAGTACACTTTCCAGAGCGGTTCGCGCGATCCATCGTTCCTGTACAATCCTGAATATTTATACACCTTCCGTATTTCGGGTTCCTTTGATGACCAGCGCGGCCCGTCGGGCGCAAGCATGACGAAGATGTATGCGCCGCCCTGTGTCTCTTTCGTGTAGTCGGTCGGCGGCATTTCCGAATCGGCCAGGACCGGCGCGGCAAGGCTCATTGAGAGCGCGATGAGGAATGCGAGGCTTATTATTCCGAAAAGTTTCATGGACCCTCCTTGTGAATCACGCGGATAATATAGATTATTATGCATGAACGGGCAAGGCAATACCCGGTTTTGCCGGGATCATCCTGCTCACGCCATGGGATACCCTTTCCTCCGGGGCGCTCTATGATTCTTATGCAGGCCAAAAACGGATGTGGGCCGTCCCGCAAGGCGGACACAACGATTGGCCTGACTTTCCCGGTCCCGGGCAGGTCAAGGAGATCGCTGACTTCCCGGGCGGACCGGAAGCGCGTTAAAAACCGTGGAATATCCGGTAATAATCCATTATCCATTCCCGGCTCGATGATTTTTTGTAGGTCAAACACCGACATTTTATTCATCCGCCAGCCTATACCAAAGAGATGATTTCTATTCTATTCTGATGCCGTGGGATTGGTACCATGGAAGAAGACGCGGGTTTTAAGGCCGCGCGGTTGGTAAAAACTTCAAGGAGAAGGAGAAAGAAAATGGCTAACGAAACCGATTTTTACGACAAGATATTCAAGGTGCCTGACAGGGTAAGGGAAAAATCTTACGTCAAGAGCAGGGAAGAGTACGACAAACTCTACGCAGAATCGATCAAAGACCCGAATGCATTCTGGGCCAAACTGGCGGAACAGAGGCTGAGCTGGTTCAAAATGTTCGATAAGAGCAAGGTCTCGGACTGGTCTTTTGCCGCTGACAAACTCCACGTGAAATGGTTCGAAGGCGGAAAGATAAATGTCTCCTACAATTGTCTCGACCGTCACCTGGAAACGAAGAAAACGAAAGCCGCCATTATCTTCGAGGGCAATGACCCCAATGACTGGAAGATATATACCTACTTCGATATGTACCGTGAAGTCAACAAGTGCGCCAATGTTCTGAAGAAACTGGGCGTCAAGAAAGGTGACCGCGTTGCCATCTACCTGCCGATGATCCCCGAGCTCGCGATCACCATGCTGGCATGTGCGCGCGTTGGCGCCATCCATGCCATCGTATTCGGCGGGTTCTCTGCCGAAGCCTTGAGAGACCGTGTCAATGACTGCGAATGCTCGCTCCTTATCACGTGCGACGGAAGTTACCGCGGGGCAAAAGCGGTGCCGCAGAAAGAAAGCGCAGACAAGGCGCTTCCTCAGTGCCCGTCAGTCAAGAAGATGATCGTCGTGAAACGCACCGGCATAGAGGTCCCCATGGTCGAGGGCCGCGATCTCTGGTACGAAGAATTAATGGCAGAGGCGGCACCGTACTGCGAGCCGGAGCCGATGGACGCGGAAGACCCGCTGTTCATCCTCTACACATCGGGCTCCACGGGCAAGCCGAAGGGCGCCGTCCACACCCAGGCCGGTTACCTTCTGTATGCATCGATGACGCAGCAGTATGCATTCGACGTTCGCGATGAAGATGTTTTCTGGTGTACGGCCGATATCGGCTGGGTCACCGGCCACAGCTACGTTGTGTACGGCCCGCTCTGCAACGGTTTTTCCAGCATCCTCTTTGAGGGCGTTCCCAACTACCCGGCGTTCGACCGGTTCTGGGCCGTCATCGAGAAATACAATGTCAACAACTTCTACACCGCCCCGACGGTCATCCGCTCCGTTGCGAAGGAAGGCGACGAGCATGTCGATAAGCATGACCTGTCCTCCCTGCGTGTCCTCGGCTCGGTCGGCGAACCGCTGAACCCGGAAGCATGGTGGTGGTTCTACAACAAGATCGGCGCAGGCCGCTGCACGATCGTCGACACCTGGTGGCAGACCGAGAACGGCGGCCACCTGATCCTCCCGCTCCCCGGCGCGATCGACATTAAGCCGGCCAAGGCAATGCAGCCCTTCTTCGGCGTTGTTCCCGGCATCTTCGATGTTGAGTCCGGAAAAGAGATACAGGGCCCCGGAAGCGGTGCGCTGTGCATCAAGAACTGCTGGCCCGGAATGTTCAGGGGCATCTGGAAGAATCCGGACCTCTACAAGGAAAACTATTTTGTCCAGTACCCGGGGACATACTTCTCCGGTGACGGGGCCGAGCGCGACAAAGACGGCGACTACAAGATCACGGGCCGCATCGACGACGTTATCAACGTATCGGGCCACAGGATCGGCACCGCCGAGGTCGAAAGCGCCCTTACACTGCACCCGGATGTCGCCGAGGCAGCCGTCGTCGGTTTCCCGCACGATATCAAGGGCCAGGGCATCTTCGCCTATGTAACGCTGAACAACAATGTCGACAAGACCGACGCATTGAAGAAAGACCTGATCGCCACGGTCCGTAAAGAGATCGGCCCCATCGCGACACCCGACCAGATCCAGTGGGCGGACGGCCTTCCGAAGACACGTTCCGGCAAGATCATGAGGCGCGTCCTGCGTCAGGTTGCGGCAAAGAAATTCGAGGACTTCGGCGATACGTCAACGCTGGCGGAGCCGCATGTTGTCGATGATCTCGTAAATGAAAGGAAGAAACTCGCCTGATTCGCAACACATGTGCCCGGCCGGGAACGTAACCGGCCGGGCGCTCAACAAAGTTCATCTACCGGTCGTACCCCGTATATACGGCCGGCGTCTGCCAAATTGGGGGGGACTGTATCGGCAGCTCCCCTCAATTCTTTTTAACACCTTAAGGCGTGAGGCGTTCCGTGCGACCCCCATCGTCATCCCGGTGCTTGACACCGGGATCCAAGGTCCTGTTTTTATTGCATCTTTTATATCGAAACGTCATGAACGATGAGAACGCTTCATCAAAGGCAAACCCTGGATTCCGGTGTCAGGCACCGGAATGACGACGTGAAACCTGATGGGGTGTTTCGAAAAAAAGGGCCGGATCTTGCCCGGCCCTTTTTTGATTTACCTACCGCCCATTACCCGTTGCCGAGGTTCCTTGACAGCAGCAACATGTTCCTTTCCTTCGCGTGGAGGGTAAAGTGGCAGTGGTTGAGGACCTTGTTCATCGGGAAGTTTTCCTGGAGTATTTCGGCGTTGACGACCCGGATGTTGAGGCGGCGGGCGAGGTCGAGGCAGGCTTCGAGGAGGAGGCGGCCGAGGGTCTTCTGCTGCCATTTGTCCGTTACGATGACGGCGTATTCGGCCTGTCCCGTGTCGCCGCATTTTATGAGACGGGCGATGGCGACAAGTTTGCAGCGCCCCTGCTCGACGGTTTCTGCGACGACCGCGACCTCTTCGTCGGGGTCTATGTCGCAGAAGCGCCGGGCATTATCGGGGGTGGGGCTGAAGGGTGAAAGAAAACGCATCCATAAGGACCTTTCAGAACAGCTCTTGACAAATTCGGTCCACAGGGGAATATCGTCGTGTGTCAGGAGCCTCAAATGTATTCGGCTATCATTGAGCGTGAATGAACGGTCCTTCAGGGCCCGGTTGAGCTCTTCGAGCCTGTTCTTATGCTGTCTTTCGTTATACCCGTACATCTCCGCGAGGACATCTGCCGCGGCCTCCGGTGTTGAAAATACGGGAATCCCTCTGTTCTCCATCTTAATGACCCCCTCCATCATAAATTCCTTGCATGCGACACAGCACAGCACCGGTTTTCCCCTGTAGTCTATATTCGCAAGCGTATCCACGTAAGATTCGAGGATCTCGCCCTGCAGGATGACAAGGATGCTGTTCACATCGGCACTCGCAAGCCCCGTTTCTATGATGTTTCGTGCCTGGTCGGGCCCCATGCTGAAAGAGCAGTCGACCGGGTTGCGGACGTTGAGATAGCCGTCGATGTATGACGAGAGCCGTGTCTTGAGAGACGGTTCGAGTTCGGCGAGCTTCAGCCCGCGGCTGTATATCATGTCGGTCGCCGCGACGCCGAGGGAGCCGGTGTACGTGACGACGAAGACGCCGGGGCCCTTCGGCAGCGGCTGCTTGGAGAAGGCACGGATGAGGCCGAAGAGATGTTCGTTGTCGCGTGCCCGGATAACGCCGCTTTGCCTGAACGCGGCGCTGTTTATGGCGTCGTTCCCTGCCAGGGAGGCCGTGTGCGAGGAGACCGCTTTCTTGCCTTCTTCGGTACGGCCCGTTTTCAGGGCAATGACCGGCCTCAAGGCTGAAACGCGACGGGCCACGTCGACGAAACGGCGCCCGCTCGTCACATCCTCCATGTAGAGGGCTATGACCTTTATGTTTTCGTCCTTTCCCATGAATTCCAGGATATCCGTTTCCGTTATGTCCATCTTGTTGCCGATCGTGGCGATCATGCCGAAGTTGACGATGTTCCGTAAGCCCGTCAGGATCCCCGCGGCATACACGCCGGCCTGGGCAATGAGGCCGACGTTGCCTTTTGCCAGCTCGTCGATGATCCCGATCGATTGGACCATGTTGTGATGCGTATTGATTATGCCCGAGCAATTAGGGCCAAGGAGACGATGGTCGCCGGCTAAGATCAGTGACTTGATGCGGGCCTGGGCCTGCCGCCCCGCTTCTCCGGTCTCTGCGAAGCCTGCTGTCTCGACGACTATGTACGGCACGCCTTTCCGGCAGCACTCCTCGATGGCCGGCGCGGCCCCTTCCGCAGGCACGATGATGATCGCCGCGTCGACGGCCCCGGGGACTTCGCTGATGGACGGGTAGGCCCTAAGGCCCATGATCGTCTTTTTTCCCGGGTTGACCGGATAGATCTTTCCCTGAAAATGATGCGAGAGAAGGTTATGTACGACGTTGTAGCCGAGCTTCCCCCGGGTATCGGTGGCCCCCAGCACCGCGATAGACCCCGGGTAGAACAGCCGCACAAGGTCATCGTGCTTGCGTTCGCGCGAAACCCTGGCGGGAGGCGTGTCAATGAACATCCGGGCATCGACGGCCATACAGCCCGACTCATACAGGAACACCGGGTTTATATCGAGCTCCCGGACCGAAGGGGTGGAAAGCGCGAGGTTGGACACCTTGACAAGGAGCTCCTTCAATGCCTCGATATCGATCTTTTTTCCCCGGTATCCGGCGAGGAGAGAATATCCCTTGATCTCCCGGACCATCTCATCTATCTCGCCGGGCGTTACGGGCAGTACCCTGAATGTCACATCGTTCAGGACCTCGGCGAAGACACCGCCGAGACCGAACATGAGGACCGGGCCAAAGCTTTCATCGCGGGTGAAGCCGACGATGACCTCAAGACCGGGAGCGGCCATTTTCTGTACGGCGGCGCCGACCAGGCCTTCGCCGGCAAAGGCCGAGGTTATCTGACGGTACGCGTTCCGCACGCTGTCGTCGTCTTTGACGTCAAGCTTCACTCCCCCGGCGTCCGTTTTATGGACAACGCTCTTGGAAACGACTTTCAGCACAACGGGGTAACCGAGCCTGCGGGCGGTATCGACCGCGTCATCCTCGGTTTGAGCTACGTCGGCGCCGGTGGTCCTTATGCCGTATGCCTCCAGGATCGCCTTGCTTTCATTTTCAAGAAGGTACGAGCGTGCCTCCGATTGCGCCCTCTGTATGATGTCCGAGGTCACGCTTACGATGCGGGCCGCGGCGGGGCATATGTTGATGTGCGGTTTTATGTCTTTCATGGCCCTGTCGTCCTTACCCTATAATTAACATCCGGGCAAGGATGACGGTATCAGCAGGGAACTGTTTATCGTGTCAGATTGGTGAAGGGGAATTGTGACGGGAAATGTCCGACAGGACAGGGCGTCCTGACGGATACGGCGGGGACTTAAAACCCGATACGCACATTGCCCGGCAGGCCCACACGGATCAGACGATCAGGTTGTTCTTGACCGCGTAAAGGGTAAGCTCGGCATTCTTTTTCATGTCCATCTTTTCGAGTATGCGTGTCCGGTACGTGCTGATGGTCTTCGCGCTGAGGCACAGCTCGTCCGCGACCTCGCTCACGGACTGCCCGGAGGCGAGCATGAGCATTACCTGGTATTCACGGTTCGATAATCTTTCATGGCGGGGTTTCTCGGCGCCCGCATCGAGTTCGAAGGCGAGCTTTTCCGCAAGGGAGACCGTTACATACTTGCCGCCCTTCGAAACCTTCCGGATGGCGTTCATTAATTCCTGGGGGGCGCTTGCCTTGGTCAGGTACCCGGCGGCCCCCGCCCGGAGCATCCGGACGGCGTACTGCTCCTCGGGGTGCATGCTGAGGATCAGCACGGGCAACTTCGGCTGCACGATCTTGATCTCTTCGAGCACCTCGAGCCCGCTCTTGCCGGGCATGGAGATGTCAAGAAGGATGAGATCGAATTTTTTTGCGGCTATCTTCGCGAGGACGTCCTGCCCGCTGTCGGCCTCGTCTTCGACGATCATATCGTCGAGCCCTGCGAGTATCTGCTTTATGCCTTCCCTGACGACCGCATGGTCGTCGGCGACTAAGATGCGTATCATGTTTTTCTCCCGCTTCGGATGGGGATGCGGACACCGACCTTCGTTCCTTTATACGGTTTCCCCGTTATGTCCACGGTGCCGCCCCATGGGTTGACCCTTTCGCGTATCCCGACCAGACCGAAGGATGCCGGGTTATCGATATCTTTTTCCGTTATCCCGATCCCGTTGTCGCTGACATCGAGGCGCAGTTCGTTGCCCTTCTGAAGGAGCCGGACACGAACGTGCGTGGCATGCGCATGGCGGACGATATTCGTCAGCGTCTCCTGGAATATGCGGAAAATGGCCGTTGCCAGGTCTTTTTCAACGATCGATTCCTTAAGGTCGAACCGCGAATCGCACGGAATATGTGTGCGCTCCTGGAATTCTCCCACCTGCCATTCCATTGCCGCTATGAGGCCGAGGTCATCGAGAAGTATCGGCCTTAATTCCGTCGATATCCGGTGGACGCTCTCGATGGTGCTGTCTACGACATTCTTCATACGCTGTATCTTTGCGGTTAGCGCGGGACCGGCCTGCGGTATCGAAACGCTGAGCCACGCAAGGTCCATCTGGAGAGCGGTGAGCGATTGCCCGAGCTCATCATGGATCTCCCGGGCGATCCGGGTGCTTTCCTTTTCCCGCACCGACTGGAGGTGGAGCGACAGGTTGCGGAGCTTTTCACGCGAATTGGCAAGTTCCTGTTCGGCCATTCTCTGGTCCGTTATATCTTCGTACGTGATGACGATCCGTCGCTGTTTGAGCGCCTCACCGATGCGGGCGGACCTCATCCGGCACAGGATGTCCCTGCCGTCCTTGCGCCGGCAATTGAACTCCGAGACGAATGTCCGCTGGTGTTCGAGCGTGCTGTAAAAATGGCTGCCGATCTGCTCCGCTTCTTTCTCATTCCGGTAGAAGAGGGTGACGCTCTTGCCGATCAATTCCTCGGGCTTCCATCCGAAGACCTCTTCCACGGCCGTGTTCGCGAAATTTATCCGCCTGTTCTCGAGGCCGACGACCGCCTGGGGTATGGCATCGAGTATCGAGGCCTTCAGGGCGTCAAATTCCTGCAGGCTCATTTTGGCCGATTTGTATTCGGTTATGTCGATGGAATTGCCGAGGACCGCCTTCTTCCCCTTGAACATTATCGGGACGACCGTCTCCAGTATCCACCGGACCTGGCCGTCTTTTGAGATCAGCCGGTATTCGTAGGGTGAGAACCGCAGCCCTTTGAGCATATGCACTGCGTCGGTGACCGTCCTGTCCCTGTCCTCGGGGTGGACAAGGTCGAGCGGGTCCATGTCCATCATCTCGGTCCGCGAATAGCCTGTATATTCCTGGAGATGGAAGTTCGTGAACTGGAGCCTCTTATCGACGGCAATGTACACCCCGAGCTGAAGATTATTTGCCAGGGTCTTATAGAGCTCGTCCTCTGTCGTATCGAGGGCCGTGCGGTTCGGCGAGGCATCTTTATTCGCCGCCGCTATAGCCTGTATGAGCTTCTTTTTCATTCATAACCTCCGGAATCTGTGTCCGGCGACCTGAGCGATTCACAATTATAAAAGGGTATAATCATACCCGCTGACGACGGCCGCACAACGACTGGCCGTTGAGCCGCCACCTGTGTGGGATTGGTAACTTCGTGGGTTTTTCTCAACGCGGACCGGCGAGGGATATGTATGGTGCGTCTCCCTGATGCCCCGGTAATGTATAATTTTACAACGCCGGTGAAATTATGTCAATGGATAATGGGGTGATAGGCGATGGGCAATAGGCGATGGGCTATAGGAGATAGGTAATGGGTTATGGCTTAGGGGTTACTGGGAGAGGCGGTCGGATAT
>ERZ1645192.398-NODE-398-length-35545-cov-22.223021_pt1 | contig 35545 bp, 33 predicted proteins | sample MGYA00575354_ERZ1645192 | MGnify/ENA primary metagenome ERZ1645192 (study PRJEB40844, sample SAMN11349763) | freshwater sediment metagenome | isolation source: river sediment | host: Sediment | place: India: Faizupur Khadar , New Delhi | collected 2017-02-21 ...
ATAGCAGTAAGTCAGCGTGGCAAACACGGCCGGAAGTTCGGCACCGTAGGACCGCCGCTGCCCGGTGTGGAAGTGAAACTCGGCGAACGCGATGAAATTCTTTGCCGCGGTCACAATGTAATGATGGGCTACTACAAGGATCCGGTGCTTACCGCTGAAGTTATAGATTCCGAAGGTTGGTTCCACACGGGTGATACGGGTAAATTTACTCCCGAAGGGCAGCTTATCATTACCGGCAGACTGAAAAGTATATTCAAAACCTCTTTTGGAAAATACGTAAATCCGCAGGCCATCGAATCGAAGTTTACAGAGTCGCCCTTTATTGAAAACATGATTGTGGTGGGTGAAAACAAAAAATTTGCCGCAGCACTCATTGTCCCGGATTTTGTGTACCTCAAAAGTTGGTGTGGCATTCACAAAATAGACTACACCACCAACGAAGAGATGATAAAACATCCGGAAGTGACCAAAAGAATCATGTCCGAAATAAAAAAATACAATGCTTTGTTCGGCGACTACGAACAGGTGAAAAAGTACCAACTGGTAGCCGATGCGTGGACTATGGACAACGGATTTCTATCGCCGACGCTGAAAATAAAGCGAAAAGTGATTCAGAATTTCTATGAAAAACAAATTGAAAAATTGTTTGAATAAACACATAGCCGAATTAAAAAAGTATAAAATAGTTTCGTATTAACAGCAGTAATTATACTTTTGTGCATTGAAAAATGCGAAGCAAAAGAGTGCGGCTTCCCTGAAATCCGAGGAAGCCGTTCTCTTTTTTAAAAAGGATTTTTCAGAAGTCAGAAAAGTAAATTGATGAGGTTAAATACTTGAAATTACGACTGTGCGGCTTCGTTAAACATTGTTAGTTATCGGTTTTTTCTTGCGTATATCAGATTTTTTTTTTATATCTTTGCATATTATTACCTTCTTTGGGTAAATAGACAAAATTATGAAGGAGAAAAAGAATACCAAAATTTTATTTATTTCGCAGGAAATTTTTCCATATTTACCTGAGTCGGATATTGCAAATCAGAGTAGATATTTGCCACAGGCAGTGCAGGAGAGAGGTAGAGAAACGCGTACTTTCATGCCGAAATTCGGGCTCGTAAACGAGCGAAGAAACCAGTTGCATGAAGTAATACGCCTTTCGGGTATGAATCTGATTATTGACGATACGGATCATCCGCTCATCATTAAAGTAGCTTCAATCCAGTCGGCACGTCTGCAGATTTATTTCATTGACAACGATGATTATTTTCTGAGAAAAAATACCATTACGGATGATAACGACAAGGAATACAAGGACAACGACGAGAGATCCATATTCTTTGTGCGCGGAGTGATGGAAACGGTGAAAAAACTGCGCTGGACGCCTGATGTCATTCATTGTCAGGGCTGGATGACAGCTGTAGCGCCCCTTTATATTAAAAAAGCGTATAACGATGATCCGTTTTTCAAGAGGTCAAAGGTGGTTTATTCACTTTTCGACGATGAATTCAAGTCGCCTTTCAATGCTGATTTCGGAAAAAAACTGATGCTGGAAGGCATAGAGCCCCGGGATATTGAAAGTGTTAGCGGCGAGGTGATTGATTATGAAGCGGTTTCACGCCTGGCAATCGATTTCTCCGACGGAGTGATCCAGTCGCACAAAACGGTAAAACCCGAACTGGTGGAATATACAAAATCCAAAGGTATCAAATTTCTCCCTTTCGTTGATACCGAAGATTATGTGGATGAATACATTAAATTTTACGATAGTCTGTAACTTTTTTCTCAGAAACTGAAATTTTTTTTACTTCTAATTAATTGATGAATGAAGATTAAATTCATATTTCCTCTCTTTGCTTTATTGACTGTTTTTTTTGTCTCATGTTACAACAGTGAAGATAATATAGGTGTCGAAATTCAACCTACAGCCGATAAAATTACTCTCAAAGCAGATACTTTTCATTTGTCATCCGAAACTTTTCCGGTAGATAGGATTGTCTCGCAACCCGACTCGCTGCTTCTCGGAACCTTCATTGATGATGTGCTGGGTACTACAAGAGCTGATATTCTTACACAACTTGCACTTCCTACCGTAAACTTTACCTATCTGGATGAATCGGTAGCTACAACTATTCCCGATTCGGCTGTAGTTACGCTGAGTTTCAATTCCTATTTCGGAGTAAGTACTTCGCCGGTTGAAATAAGCATTTATGAATTGAAAACAAAGCTGAAAGACAAGGAAAATTACTATTCAAGCATCGATCCGGCAGCTTATGTGGATTTTTCGAAAAAGCTCAATGCTGCCTCTGAGATGCTGACAGTAAAAGACGGACTGACCGGTGTGCAAAATACGGCGCTCTCCATCAAATTATCTGATGAATTCCTGCAGCGTTTTTTCACAAAAGATCCTTCTGTTTTTGCCAGTCAGGCAAATTTTGAAAATTTCTTCAAAGGTATCTATGTTACAACTGACTTTGGCAGCTCCGTGATGGTGAATGTGAATAATCTTTCACTGACACTTTACTATCACTATGTATATAAAAACGATCCTGCTCAGGCTAAAATTAAAAGTTATCATACATTTCCGGCCAATGCAGAAATTGTAAAGGTAAATCGCGTTCAGCATCCACTCCGAACACTTTCATCGGGACCTGACGACGAATTTAATTACATAGCCTCGCCGGCTAACTACCATACCAAAGTCCACATTCCAATAGGGCGCATCCGTCAGCGGATAAAAACGGGTGGCAAACAGCTGGATGTCAACAGTGCTATACTTAAAGTTAACGTTCAGGATCGCACGAAATGGGGTACAAGTGCCCTGATTCCTTATGTTTCGGGCTTGCTGCTTATCCGCGAACGTGATCTGGATAAATTCTTTACCAATCATGAATTGCCGGTGGATACTGCATCGTTTGTCGCCACACTGGGTTATGAAAACATTACGGCTACTACCTATAAATACAATTATACATTCAGCAGCCTGAATAACCTGATCGAAAACGAGCTGAAAAAGAACTCCACCGACGAGTACCTCGATATGGTGCTCGTACCGGTTTCGCTTGTACAGGCATCTTCATCAAGTTACTCTCAATCTGTGCTCACCGAAGTTAATCAAAGTACACAAATGCAGGCTGTATCCATTTTCAGCGGCAAGAATAAAGATATTCCCATGAAACTGGAAGTAGTTTACAGCGGTTTTTAGAAAGTAACAGTAAGAATAATACGATGAAATAAAAAAAAGCAGAACCATGCGGTTCTGCTTTTTTCTATTTATGACGAATGAATACGTTGATTGGTGTACCATGAAGTTCCCATTTGTCTCTGATTTTATTCTCTAAAAACCTGCGGTAAGGCTCTTTCACATATTGAGGCAGGTTGGCAAAAAACACAAAAGTAGGGATAAACGTGTTCGGAAGTTGAGTGATGTATTTAATTTTAATATACTTTCCTTTCAGTGCCGGTGGTGGACTTTTTTCAATAATCGGCAGGAGTACTTCGTTCAGTTTTGCTGTCGCAATTTTACGTTTTTTGTTTTCATAAACCTTAGCTGCCGTATCAAGTACTTTCAAAATACGTTGTTTGTTCGGCACAGAGGTGAAAATGATAGGAAAATCGGTAAATGGAGCAAGTCTTTCACGGATGCTTTTTTCGAAAATTTTTGTGTCGTTTGCTTCCTTATTTTCAATCAAATCCCACTTATTCACTACTACAACCAGTCCTTTTTTGTTTTTCTGAATCAGCGAGAAGATATTCAGGTCCTGACTTTCTATCCCACGGGTGGCATCGAGCATCAGGATGCATACGTCCGAGTTTTCGATGGCGCGGATGGAACGAACCACCGAATAATACTCCAGGTCTTCGTTTACTTTGGCTTTTTTGCGGATTCCGGCAGTGTCCACCAGGTAGAAATCATGTCCGAATTTGTTGAAGCGCATGTAAATGGAATCGCGTGTAGTACCTGCTATATCGGTGACGATGGTGCGATCTTCGCCAATCAGGGCGTTGATGAGCGATGATTTGCCAGCATTGGGCCTGCCCACCACTGCAAAGCGTGGCAATTCTTCTTCGGTTTCGTCGGTAGCTTCGGATTTGAAGTGTTTCAGCAGTTCGTCGAGCATTTCTCCCGAACCGAGTCCGTTGATTGATGAGAGGATAAAAGGTTCGCCCAAACCCAGCTTGTAGAATTCGGCAGCCTGATACTGAAGATCAAATGTGTCCGTTTTGTTGGCTACCAGCATGATTGGTTTTTCAGAGCGGCGAAGTATCTGAGCCACAGCTTCGTCCAGGTCGGTAAGACCGTTTTGCACATCGACCACAAAGAGTATGACATCGGCTTCTTCGATGGCAAGCATCACATGGCGTTTGATCTCTTCTTCAAATACATCGGAAGAATTGACAACCCATCCGCCGGTATCGATGACTGAAAATTCGCGTCCTTCCCATTCGCTTTTACCGTACTGACGGTCGCGGGTAGTGCCTGCCTGTTCGTTTACTATGGCTCGCCGGCTTTTGGTGAGCCTGTTAAAAAGGGTGGACTTGCCTACGTTGGGTCGTCCTACTATTGCTACAATATTTCCCATTGGTTTTTTGTTTAATCCCGATTTGTATTCAGGAGGATTCAACATTCATTTGAATTATTCTGTCCGGTTCTCACGAGTCGGATCAGTGGGTACAAATTTTTTCGGCTGCAAAGATACAAAAAAAAATCGGTTATTTCTGATGGAAATGATTTGTAAATGAGATTGTTTTGCTCTTCTTCAGATTAATTAAAGAAGCGATTTGCTGTGAATTGTCTTATTCAGGCGAAATAGCGACTATTCTCTGTATTGACTTTTCAAAAAGTGAGCTATCAAATTATCCAGGGCCTAATGCATTTACAGTTTTATTTACCGGATTTGATTACGGATTTTTTGTTAAAATTTATTGCTGTTTAACGATTTTTATTTTACTTTGTGAAAAATCTGTTATGATTTATTAGTCAAAGAGTTGAATTGTTTTTTTTTTACAAACAATTTGATTTTGCTTAATTCCATTCTTCGAATGATATTAAAAATGAAGTTGCTGCCGGTCGTGAGAGTGATGTTGATGCTCCTGCTGCTTTCATTGCTGACAGTTTGCTGCGAAAGAGCAGAAACTAACCGTTTTGCTTCTGTAAAACTGGAGGAAGGAGATTTGGTGTTTCGCCGTGGTACCGGAGCCAAGTCGCGTGCTGTAATGCAGGCCGATTCGTTGGGAATCTACAGCCACGTAGGCATAGCCGTGAGGCGTGATGAAAGTTTCGGTGTGATACACGTCACTCCGGGTGAGCGGCAGAAGGGTGATACAGTTGACAGAGTGAAAATGGAATCGCTCGATGAGTTCTGGAGCACTGCAAGGGCAGTACATGGCGCTGTGTATCGTCTGAAAGATTCGAAAACAGGTGCTATGGCTTCATCGCAGGCGCTCAGACTGCTTGACAAGGGCATCTTATTCGACCACGATTACCTGCTGAATGACACTACGCAAATGTATTGTACCGAACTGGTGTGGTGTGCTTACAGTTTAGCAGGTGTCGATATCAGTTCCGGAAGAAGAAGCCGGATTAATATGCCTGTTTTTGGCGGAATGTACATTTTTCCGTCGGATATTTATTTGAATCCTCAGTTTGAATTAGTTTTCAGTTTTTAATAATTATCAATCTTTTAAAAAACAAATGAAGTATGAAACGAATTGTGTATTTATTTGCAGCAGTGACAATGATTTTGTTTACCGCAGGTTGTAGTGGCGGCAACGCCGGAAAATCTCCCAAAGACATCGAAAAAGCCATTTACAACGAGTTACAAAAAGGAAACTATGAAAAAGCAGTAGAAATGCTTTTTGAAAATGTGGAAAGCGATGATGATACTCCGGCCGAACAGAAAGCCGAGGTGATGAAGGCATTCACTGAAAAAACCAAACAAAGTGCCGATGCTAAAGGTGGCTTGAAAAGTTTTGAAATTTTGGAAGAAAAAATCGCTGAAGATGGTAAAACAGCGACAGTTACCACAAAAGTGACTTACGGTAACGGTACAGAAGATACTCAGAACAGTACGTACGTGAACAAGGATGGAGTCTGGAAACTCAACATGAATAAATGATACATACTGTCAAAAGAGAGATTGAATAAAAAAAAAGTATCACAGACACATTATCTTAATTTAATTAAAGGGGGATTCGAATTCCCCCTTTCTTGTGCTTCAGAATTCCGGATATTATCTTTTGGAAGCCTGATATTTTATAAGGTTTTTTACGGACAAAAAATCAGCGATTTCTGATGATTTTTTAGATTGATGACAAACCAGAGGTTTCCTTCTTTTATAAGCTATAGTGCTTCCTTTGGGCTTATGTTATCCTGTGATTCTTTGGTGTGAGTCCACATTAATCCTTTAATCCATCCTGTCGTTGTATCGATAGGCAGCTTTTTTCAACCTGTCCATGATAGCTATACCCAGTCCTGTTTCTTCTACAGGTTCAATAAAAATGTTTTTTATGCTGTCGTCCTCTTCCATTGCATGAAGTGAGGCAAACAGATTGGCGGTTATTTCAATTTTATCGCGTGTTCGTGATGTATAAATAACCCGCTGTGCATTATAACAGGTATTGGTCTCACAATGCAAAATCAAGCCTGAAAACTCGGGGAAATCTAACCTGTTATCCAGAAAGTAAAGTGGTTTACGGGGCGAATAGTGACTTTTCAACAAACCGGGAGAGACAAGCTTATCCGGTTTCGAATTATTGAATACAAAAGTATCCGGAAATGCTTTCTCTATATCGCTGATGGTAATAATTCCCGGCCGTAACAGCTGACAGGTATGGCCATCAATAGCAATGATGGTAGATTCAATCCCAACCCTGGTGTTACCTCCATCCAAAACATAACCGATACCGGGAAGTTGCTTTCTCACATGCTTAGCGTTTACCGGACTGAGCAAACCAAACTTATTGGCACTCGGTGCTGCAATCGGACAGCCGGCTTGTTTTATCAGTTCAAGTGCAATCGGGTTGTCCGGCATGCGAATGCCGACAGTATTAAGCCCGGAAGTTACAATATCCGGGACAACAGAACTTTTTGGCAATACGATGGTTAATGGGCCCGGCCAGAAATGTTTTGCCAAACGGATTACATTCTCGTTTATTCCTTTTGATAATATATTCAAATCGTCAAAGGATGCAATATGTACAATCAAGGGATCGAATGAAGGGCGTTCCTTGGCTTCGAAAATTTTAGCGACAGCAAATGGGTTAAGTGCATTTGCACCTAACCCGTAAACTGTTTCTGTCGGGAAAGCCACCAGCCCTCCGTCTTTAATTATCTGTGCTGCCTCACTAATGTTGTTATTTGTCATTTTGTAAAATACTATAGACGTCTTTCAGTAATTTCTATTTTTATGTTGAAATTCAATAATTTATATTTTCAATAGGTTACTTGTTTAGTCAGTCTATTCGTGCAAGACTTTAGAAACCAGGGTTATCGCTGCTTTGCTCATAGTCTTCTATTTTATTGAAGGAATATTCGTACTGATAACTCATTGGAACAATTTCATTATAATCTTCAATACTTGCGTCCGACAAACAAGCTTCAATAATGCGTTTTCCTGTTTGAAGCAGGTCTTCTTTCAGGTATTTCTGCAATTCAGACTTGAAAAATGCCCTTAACATTTCGGCACCGGCATCATAGCCCTCAAAGCCGACTTCAGGCTGATTGTAAACCTTTAAAAATCTCGAAGGTATTTTTGAACCTTCAAGGGTCAAATAATTGAGTTCGTAACCTAAAAGTGGACAACGGGCAGCCTGATACTGATCAGTTTTCAGTTGGGCAGCTCCTCTTCGAGTCAGGTACTCGCGCATAAGCAGCTGAGGTTTGAAACCTACCTGCCACACGCCGATATTTTGATTAGGAACCAGTGTAAAAGTAGTACGTGGTGTATCAATTATCTGTTTGAGCAGCATATTTGCCTGTGGTACTCTTTGACCAGTGGCAAAAGGCCAGTACGAACCAACGCCTTCACTTTCCATGCCTCCCGAGCTGACAATACTTGGATTGTTATGACCGCGAGGGGCAACCAATCGCCATAACCAGGCCAATGCCGGAGGCAAAACATGGAACATTCCGATAATTCCGTAAGAAGGATTTTCTTTTGAACAAACAGGTGTGCGGATGCCAAAACTTCTGATATCGACCGACACCGGTCTGTTGACTACGTTTGGCACAGTTTTCCGGGGAATAATCACCCTTGGATTGGGACATGATTTTCCCGGTTTATCCTGAATATGTTCCCAGATTAAAGCCGTAGAGCCGGGAGTAGTTTCAATATTCAGAAACAACAACGGCGAAGTGGGATTTATGGTCGTTTTTTCTAAAGAAGGGTCATCACCATATTGCTTTACACTGTCGACACGCACAAACCAGGCATTTTCTGCATCAATGATACGGAGTTTACCATCTTTTTTCTGTACTGAAGGGTGACAAAAAGCCATATCGTCGGCTACTGCGTTGAAAGTACAAAAGCGGGGAATGGTAATAAACCTTTCTTCGGAAGTTATTAAATTACGCCCTAACGACACACGTCCGTCCGTTTCGCGGAGAATGTGCTGGTGCATTTCGCTCTTTCCTCCTCCACTTGCACCCTCGTGCATAAAGGTGGTAAGGTTGTCATATGGGCTTACAGACTGAACGGCCGAGCAGTGAGCAATAATCCAGTCTTCCTTTTCTGCCTGGTTAAGCATCACACCGTATAGTCCTTTCTTTGCACTTGGTCCCGGGTATAAATTGTAGGAATATAATTCGTGTATGCTTTCTGTCCGGTTGTGAACAACTACCTGCTTACCATTAAAATGGGTATGTCTGAACACAGGAGCAACAAAAATCACCGATTTTAGTTCCGCGTTATCTTTCAATTCATCCACTGCAACCATTTCCTGCAGCATCGACAATCCCAGGGCAAAAAACGCCGCGTTGGCAGGTGCAATGGCAATACCCAGTGAACCAATATTTTCGCGTCCGGCGAAGTAAAAGAAAACAGCGAGATCCTGCTGTTTCAGCCATTCGAATGTATCTGTTTGGAGACCTGAAAATTCATATCCATATTTATTGATAAAGCGTATTTTGTCTGTTGGATTATTGTCTGCGATAACCATTGTATCGGGATCTCTGCGGCGCATGTATGACTCGGTGTAATTTGCCGAGATACCATTCTTCACACGTTGTACGATTGCCTCTGTGTAAATCCCTTTACCGGGAACGTCGTATTGCACTTCAAATTGCTCATTCTCTTTTCCGTTAGTCGCTGCTTCGGAAAGTTCTTCAGTGGTATTGAATACCTTATAACTTTTGCATCCCGTGAGCAACTCAGCAATATTATCGGGAACGATAATATTTTTTTCTCTTAAAACTGTCAATAAATCATTCATGTCTGCTTGTTTTTGTTTATTATATACTTAGAAGCTTCTAAAAGATTTGTGTAAATAATTGTTTCATTGCTTATTTCGCCTTTATGTTTCCGGCCATGACCAGTCAGTAAATATAAAGGTGTAATTCCAGCATTTATTCCGCACTGTACATCAGACGGGTGATCTCCGATAATAAACGAACGCGTAAGATCAATATCGTATTTTGTTGCGGCCTTCTCAATAAACTGTGTTTTCGGTTTTTTACATTCGCAGTTATCTTCGTTTTTATGCGGGCAACAAAAAAGATCGTGTATAATAATATCCTGCTTCTTCAACGTATTTAAAATGTATTTGTTTACTTCAGATACTTCCTTTTCTGTGGTAAGCCCTTTGGCAATGCCGGACTGGTTGGTGATAACGAACAACAGAAAATGTTCCTGCAGCATGAGTAACGCTTCAGATGTAAACGGGTAGAAACTTACTTCCGATGTGTGTCTGATGTAACCCACATCATCGATTAATGTTCCGTCTCTGTCTAAGAAAACCGCGGGATATTTTGTCATCGCTCTAATTGTTTCGACTGCAAAGATAATAATTATTACTTAATAAATAAAGTATTACTTAATTTATTTTGAATTAATAGGAAGGAGGAGATTGTACCCAGACGATTTCACTAACGCCGTCGAAGTAATTAATGGCGTTGAACTGTGATTTGGCGTTAAAGTAAATATTGTCGCCGGACTTCAGAATAAAAGTTTTACCGTCCAGATCGAACCGCACTTCTCCTGCGAGCACATAAGAGAATATCTGACCATAAGCGGCTGAGAAAAAGCCATCGATAGCGGAAGCCTTGGAAAATCTTACCAGGTATGTATCCATCTGCTTATTGACATCGTGTTGCGATAACAGGTAGAACATTGTTCCCGACTTGCTCTGGTCTATAAATTTAATGTCGGATTTATAAACCACCGGATTGTTTGCCTGTGAATCATTTTCTCCGATAAGTTCACCAACTGTTGTGTGTAATTTATCGGCAATATTCTTTAATGTCAGTATGGAAGGAAATGATTTTCCCTTTTCGATTTGCGAAAGGGCGCTTGAAGTTATGCCAATTTTTTCAGCCAGTTCGTTTAGCTGTAAATTAAACTGTTCCCTTTTTTTCTTTATTCTTTCTCCTGTTCTGTTCATTGGATTTTGAAAATTTGAGAAACAAAGATATAATTTAATTTATTAATTACAGCTTAATTTTAAAAGAAATTTATCTGAGTGGATTATCGGAAGGTGATTGGGAGCGTATTTTCTTCTATATCTGTCATATTTATTTTAAGACAGGCTTTTATAAACCATACGTAATCCAGAATTTCAAAGAAAACCAGTAGATAAATTTCGGGACGCTAAATAATAAAAACGAAAAAACCGGTTCTCTTTTCAGAAAACCGGTCTTCAGATCCCCTCCCAAGAGAAAGGGATTTAGGGATAGTTCGTTGTTATTTCTTCCATCCGTAAGCAGCCAGGTCGCCCAGTTCTTCTTCGATGCGGAGAAGCTGGTTGTATTTGGCCATACGGTCGGAGCGGCTCAATGAACCTGTTTTGATTTGTCCGGAGTTGGTAGCTACAGCGATATCAGCAATAGTTGCATCTTCGGTTTCACCCGAGCGGTGTGAAGTTACTGATGTGTAACCGGCACGGTGAGCCATTTCGATAGCATCGAGTGTTTCGGTGAGCGAACCAATCTGGTTAACCTTGATAAGGATAGAGTTGGCGCAACCCATGTCGATACCTTTTTTCAGGTATTCTACGTTGGTAACGAACAAATCGTCGCCTACAAGCTGGATTTTCTTGCCCAGTTTGTCAGTGAGCAGTTTCCATCCATCCCAGTCGCCTTCGCCCATACCGTCTTCGATAGAGTCGATGGGGTAGTTGGCAACAAGTTCAGCCAGGTAATCCACCTGTTCGGCTGAAGTACGTTTTTTAGCGTTAGCGCCTTCGAATTTGGTATAATCGTAGATACCGTCTTTGTAGAATTCGGAAGAAGCGCAGTCCAGACCGATCATAACATCTTTTCCGGGTTCATAACCGGCGTTTTTGATAGCCAGCAAGATTGATTCCAGTGCTTCTTCAGTACCGCCCGCCAGATTAGGAGCAAAACCACCTTCGTCACCTACAGCAGTGCTCAGGTTTTTATCGTGCAATACTTTTTTCAGTGAATGGAAAACTTCAGCACCCATACGCAGACCTTCGCGGAAGCAGCATGCGCCTACAGGACGGATCATGAATTCCTGGAAAGCGATAGGAGCATCGGAGTGTGAACCACCGTTGATAATGTTCATCATCGGAACTGGCAGTGTAAATGTGTTTGTTCCGCCAATGTAACGATACAGTGGCATGTCGAGGTAGTTGGCAGCAGCTTTGGCAACAGCCAGTGATACACCGAGGATGGCGTTTGCACCGAGGTTCGATTTTGTTTTAGTTCCGTCCAGAGCGATCATCGCTTTGTCTATTTTGCGTTGTTGAAGTGCGCATTCACCGATAAGGGCAGGAGCAATCACTTTATTTACATTTTCAACGGCTTTCAGTACACCTTTACCCAGGTAACGTTTTTTGTCGCCGTCGCGAAGTTCGATTGCTTCATTTTCGCCGGTGGATGCACCCGATGGAACGGAAGCACGGCCTACTACACCCGATTCGAGTGTTACATCTACTTCTACTGTGGGATTTCCGCGTGAGTCGAGTACTTCGCGGGCTACGATTTTTTCAATTTTACTCATAATGTTTATTGATTAAATAAATTGTATATATTGTACATTGTCTTTTCTTGATTGCGGGCACAAAGGTACTAAAAATTCCTCGTTTTTCCGGCTACTATATTTAACAAATCAGACCGGTGTTTAGTTGTGTCGTTTTAATGCAGTCTAAGGTTAAAAGGATTTAATAAATAACTTAATTTTAACAACTTCTAACTTCTCATACCACATTTGCTTTTTTCAGTTTCATGATTTTTCCGTTCCATGCTGATAAGTTTACGCGGTATGGAATGTATGAGGTGAGCCGCTGTATTGGTAGGTCTTCCTCTTCGTTGAGCAGATTTTGCACGCTGTAATAATCGCCGTCGTGTAATTTCAAATACTGGAATGCTTCGTAGGGTATATTTATCTCCAGTTCCACCGGTTTGTCGTAGAAATTCACTGCGATGAGTAAAATTTCGTTCCGGTGTTTTCGGATAAAAGCAAACTGTTCATGCGTATTGAATGCAGGATTTCCGAAGTTGGCAAATTCCAGGTCGTACATTTCGCCTTCGGTAATGGCTTTTTCTGAAAGGCAAATGTTCAGCAGTTTCTGATAGCAATTGCGGATATTCCATTGTTCGTCAGTCAGATTAGCACCGTCGAATTCACCGTTGTTTGCCCAGGCTTGCAGGGATGAAACTCCCCAGTAATCGAAAATGGAAGTCTTGCCGTCCACACCGCTGAAACCTTCCATATCCATCCCGAGTTCTCCGAGTTCCTGCCCCATGTAGATCATTACGGGTGCTTTGGTGAGTGTTGCCGAAATGATCATGGCCGGTTCGGCGTACGTACCGCTGCCGCAGAAAAATCCGGAAGCAATACGCTGTTCGTCGTGATTTTCCAGAAAGTTGAGCATCCGGTCGGAGATGCGGCTGAGGCTTTGCCAGATGCCCGTAATATCTCTGGCTGCTTCATTCCGGCTCAAAATGCCGCGAAGTTTTTCATAGAGGCCAACCTTGTCATACAGGTAATCGAATTTACCGTTGCACAAATAGTTGTTGTATTCTGCCGGTTTGTAAACTTCGGCAATGAAAATAATTTCCGGATTTATATTTTTCACCTGAGGTATTGCCCAGCCCCAGAACTCTACGGGCACCATTTCGGCCATATCCACGCGGAATCCGTCGATGTTTTTTGCTGCCCAGTAGCACAGTATGTCTGCCATTTTATGCCATGTATCGGGTATGGGGTCAAATTGTTTTTGGTGACCTTCCATGTAGTTGACTCCGTAGTTGAGTTTTACGGTTTCGTACCAGTCAAATTCCGACGGATAGGCAGTAAACTGGTCATTTCCGGTAGCTTTGGCCGGATATTCATCATAACCTTCGGTGTTGAACATCGGGCGGAGCTGTTCGTTGGGTATGTAATAGTAATTGTTTAGCGGAGAAAATGCCCAGTCCGGATTGTCGTTTTCGCCGATATCCTTCACGCCATTCGGTTTCATGTCCGAGTGATACTGGCGGGCTGTATGGTTGGGTACAAAGTCGATGATTGCTTTCAGTCCTGCCTCGTGCGTTCGCCTGATGAGTGCTTCGAATTCTTCCATCCGGTTTGTTACGTTTTCGGCCAGGTCGGGATCTACATCGTAGAAATCCTTGATGGCGTAGGGTGATCCGGCGTTGCCCTTGATTACTCCGGGATGATCTTTCCGAATGCCGAAAGCCGAGTAATCGGTTTTGGTGGCATGCTCCAGGATGCCTGTGTACCAGATATGTGTAGCTCCTAATTTCCGTATTTCTTCCAGTGCCCGGGGTGTAAAACTGTTGAATTTTCCACATCCGTTTTCTTCGATGGTTCCTTTGTATTTTCGGGTGGTGTTGTAATTGCCGAAAAGACGCGGAAGAACCTGGTAAATCACAAATTTTGGCATGGGGTGATGTTTTATTTATTGTTTTTTATTTCGTTAATAATGCTCATGACAGGTGTAAAGTTCAGTTTATCTGTCAGCGATTTCCTAATTCTGGCTGCTGCAGCGGCTGTAGTTCGCTTGCTGAGTCTGAAGTCATCCACATACAGGGTTTGCCCGGCAGGCACCATAAAACCTATGCCTGAGCCCGGCTGCGTGTTCTCTGTTTCGGAAGCGTAGGCAAAGACGTCGTTGATGTAGCAGCTCAACATGTTGCCGCTTTGGATGATTTTCAGTTTGTTTTTGCCTTTAGGTATTATCTGATAGCGCTTTACCTGAGTAAAATAGCTGTACCAAGTGGTGTTTCCGTTGTAAAGCTGCCGGTTGTTGTTGATGACAAAAAAATCAACCGATTCTTTATAGGAGCCGGAATTGGCTAAAGTGCCGAAAGCTATACCGTATTTTGCGCTGTCAGCCTGTTCTTTGTACTGAAAGGTGTACTCCAGTATGAAATCGGACTGAATGTTGAAATGAGGTATTTCTGAAAGAACAGCCATATTGGCAGTCGATTTGGAGCGGTATATCAGCATGCCGTTTTCGATGGAAACTGAAGAACCCGGATAAATGCCCGGTTTCCAGAGTGAAGAGGAGGCGCTGTCAAAATTATCAGTCAGAACAGGGATAAAAGCTTCGGAGTCAATTACAGGCGGAAGGGTAAAAAACGACGGTTCTGCAGTGCTTTCTGTGAAAAGTTCGTCCAGGTAATATGCGCGGCGTTGTCCGCGGTAGTTTGTATTCCACGAACGGTCTTCAACTTTGTTGCCGCCACACATGATTGATTTCCATTCGTCGTTTGAAAGTGTTGTGTTTAAGTGTTTTCGTCCCAGAATGCCGTGTCCCATTTCGTGAAATATAAGTTCTTCGCGTATCAGATCTGCACCGCCGTATTTACCCATTTCATTCCAGTAAGCCCTGTCAATTTCAATGCGGATTGGTTTGCCGTAGTGACACAATCCGGCTACGCCGTTGTCCAGGTCTCCAAATTCAATTATCAGTCCGCGCTCACGAAGGTGAAAATCCTCTCCCCGCTGTTTTGCTTCCATTTCGAACCGAACAACATAGGGTTCAAAATCACTCTTTACCCGATACTCGTTCCAGTCCTGACATGAAAAGAATGAAACACTTACAAAAATGATTATACTATATGGAAGCTGTTTTTTCACAAACTTTTCGGGCAAAAGGCTGCTTGTCGTAGTTAAACTTTTCTACAAATATAAACAAAAAACCGCAAAGCATTGTTGTATGTAGTAATTATTATAAGATAAATTATTAATAAATTTAAAATATCTACAAATGGCAACAACAAATTTTAAAGGCAATCCGGTGAAAACCAACGGTGAATTGCCTAAGGTAGGAGATAAAGCTCCTGATTTCAAACTGGTAAAAGGTGATTTAAGTGAAGTTACTTTGGCTGATTTTGCCGGTAAGAAACTGATTCTGAATATTTTCCCAAGTATCGACACGGGCGTGTGTGCCACTTCGGTGCGCAAGTTCAACCAGATAGCTTCTGAAAAGGGAATTACGGTACTTTGCGTATCAAAAGACCTTCCTTTTGCGGCATCACGTTTCTGCGGCGCCGAAGGACTGAACGATGTAATTACGGCTTCCGATTTTCGTTACAATAACTTCGCAACTGACTATGGAGTACTGATGGAAGACGGACCGCTGAAAGGACTTTGTGCACGCTCGGTGGTAGCGCTCGACGAAAACGGAGTGGTAACCTACGCCGAACTCGTACCGGAAATTACCATCGAACCCGATTACAACGTACCGGTATAGCAAAAAAAAGTGTGTTTAAAAGTAGAATAAAAGACTTGCTTCTGAAAGCAGGTCTTTTTTTTGTTTTAAAAACATTTCCGGTATATTTTTTTTGCAGATAAATTTCCCCGGTTATTCCCTGAAAATCAAAAATACCCTGTCGGTATCAGACAAGGTATTTCTTTCAGGTTCAGGTTTTCTATACGGTTTCGGTCGGGTAGTTAACTATCCGGTCAGTACCGTCGGATTTTTTACATTTTAATAATTTTGAATTCTTTCCTGGCTTTATTTCCATCGGATATTTTTATCACATACGTTGCCGGCGGCAGTCTGCGCATGGATATCCGGGTAACATTTCCTTCGAGTTTACGGCTTTCAAGCAGCTTACCGCTGAGGTCAAAGAGGCTGTAAGACATCATTTCACCCGTAAGTGAAGATGCAGCATCGATTTTGAGAATCAGATAATCCTTCACCGGATTGGGGTAAACTGTTAGTTGCTCATCAATAGTTTCGGGTATTCCGCTGGAAACAGGGTGATAATAAAAGCGGCTACTATCGCCCGAAAGAATGGTTTCTCCGTCCATATCAAATCCACGGTTTACGTAGGTGAGGTTGTAGTTATTCATATCATAAGTTTCCTGCGTGAGTCCGGTTCTGTACCAGGCGTTGTCGAGCCAGATTTGAGTGGTTTCACTGGTGTTGTTTCCGCGTGTATCATAAGTGCTTGTTGATAGCACTACATTTAACCATGCATTTTCCCTGTATTCCTGTACCAGTTCGGTTAGCTGTAAGTCGGAGTTGTTGTACGTGTAAGCGTATTTTTGGTAGTTTACCCAGGCACCGTTCTCCCAGCTCTGTTGTATCTGGGTCGTAAGGTTCTGGCGGGTGTCGTATGTGGAGATATGCTGTGCGATGTTTTCCCAGTTGTCTGATTTCCACATCTGACTAAGCCAAAGTGTTTCATCGTCGTTCGAATTGTATGTAAAAGTTTGCTTGTTGAAATTAAGCCAGGTACCCGATTCCCAGGTTTGATTCGTGTATGTCAGAATGTAATTTTTGGCATTGTAGGTATTTGTGATTTTTGACTGGTTTTCCCAGTCTTCACCGTTCCACACCTGATGTATGGAAGTCAGCACGTTGTTTTTTGTGTCGTAGGTGAAAATTTCTTTTGTTTCATTTTTCAACGGTCCGAAAAGCCCTGCCTGATTGATTTCGGTCAGCACATTGTGGTTGTTGTCATAGGTAAATTCGGTGTAAGATAATGCAATCCACTCATCCATCCACAGTTCAATTTTTGAGTTAATCAGGTTGTTGTTTCTATCGTAGTTCATGGTTGACTTCATTGTATTTATCCATTCTCCTTCATCCCAGCCTTCTATCAGAAGCTGTGTTACATCGCCGTTATTGTTGTATGTATAGGTTGATTTGCCGGAGTTTACCCATTCTTGCGTATCCAAATCCCAATCCTGCACTATCAGGCTTATGAGTCGGTTTTTGTTGTCGTAAGTCATTTTGATGGTTTTGTCGCTGTTTTTCCATTCTCCGTTTGATAAGTCCAAGTTCCAGTTTATAATGCTGTCCATCAGCTGGTACTCTGCAGCCATTGTTTGCTGTGCGTTGATCAGTTCGTTGATTTTTTGTGCGGTGATTGTGCCCGGAGTTTTCCAGGTTTTCTTATCCGGAAATGATTTAATGATTTCCATCGGAGTTTTTTCGGCCTGTTTCGCCGGATTCATCCTTTGATTGAATTGAGCCATCGCAAAGGTCGATAAAACCAACATTGCAAGTAGTAGATTTTTCTTCATAACGGGGTGTTTTTTTGAATGATTATGTTTTTTGTTAATTGTGTATGCTTCATTCACGATTTTTTCTTGTTCTTATCAATCAAAGAGATGAAAGAAATGAATTACAACCGGAATCTTTCCTTTTTTTATCTCATACAAAAATAGTGTTCTGTTTTTTTGATAGCTATCCCCAAAAGGGGGTTTTTAAAAAAAATAGCTTAATAAATCTTGTCCGATTCTTTGAAACATATTTTATTTGCTTTCCTTTTTGTATTGGATTATCTTTTTCAGATTATTCAGTTGTTCGGATCTTGATATGTCCAGAATCAGCGGTATCAGTTTGCCGATGTGAGCAGCATTTCCGGTCAGTTCTTTTATAGAAGCATGAATGTCCAGGTTCATTATACCGGGCAGTGTTTTTTCGGTGAAATAGAAACTCGTTTTGATGCAATCCTGCCACAGCGAAAGCCACAAAATCGTTTTTTTTCGGTAAACGACTTTACACAGCCATGCTTTGCCGTCGTTGTAGTAACGCCATTGCGGCTCCAGATCCAATTCAGAGGTGAATGAAGTTATCAGCCCGGAATACACTCCGAAAAGTTCTTCGCCGAGCACTTTTTTTATTACCTCATTGGTGGGGAGCACCGTTTCGTCCCGAAGGAGCATTGTTGGGTTCACAGTTGACATCTTTTTTTTGAAATTTTTATACATGCCAAATCATTGACGGAATAGTTGAAACACTTTTTCTCAAGCACTTTCAACTATTTCAGCAACCGGTTGTAAAATTAGATGTTATTTTATAAAAAATCAAAACTTTTTGATATTTTTTTACATCAGCTGTCAGTCTCATTCATTCTTCGCAGAAAAGAGTTGAATCTATGTCTGAAAAAAAACTGTAACTTTGCATTTCAATTATTACACAAAATGAAACTTTCTAAAATAGCTCAACTGCTGGGTTTTCCGGTTATCGATGATGCAGATGCCGAAATAAGCTGGCTGCTTACCGATAGTCGTTCGTTGTCATTCCCGTCGGGAACGCTTTTTTTTGCCCTAAAAACAAGCCGGAACAACGGTCATAAATACATTCCCGAATTATACCGCCAGAATCAGCGCTTTTTCGTAATCAGTGAAATACTTCCCGATTTTGAAAATCTCACAGATGCTGTATTCATTCAGGTAAATGATACGTTGCAGGCTTTGCAGACTGTAGCTGCCGCTCACCGGGCTGAGTTCGGCATTCCGGTAGTGGGTATTACCGGCAGCAACGGTAAAACGGTGGTGAAAGAATGGCTCTATCAGTTGCTGCACTCCGATTTCAGGATTGTACGTTCACCGCGAAGCTACAACTCCCAGATCGGAGTACCGCTGTCGGTCTGGCCACTGAGCGAAAGTACCGGAATGGGCATTTTTGAAGCGGGCATTTCACAAACTGGCGAAATGGAAAAACTGCAACCCATCATTTGCCCGACGGTAGGGATTTTTACCAATCTCGGCGATGCACATCAGGAAGGTTTCAGCGGACTGAAGCAGAAAGCCGACGAAAAACTCAAACTTTTCAAAGAGGCGGAAGTCCTCATTTACAATTCGGACGACAAGTTGCTCGAAATCGCCATCATGCAGGCAAAGCTGAAAGCCGGACTTTTCGCCTGGGGGAAAAAACCGGATGCCCGACTCAGGGTGCTGCAGGTAGTGAAAAATGGCAACACGACCATTTCGCTGAAATACGAAAAACAACATTTCGATGTTGAAATCCCTTTTACCGACGATGCCTCGGTGGAAAATGCCCTGCAGTGTGTCTGTGTGATGCTATATCTGAATTACACTCCTGAACAAATTTCGCAGCGACTGCTTCGACTGGAGCCGGTAGCCATGCGTCTCGAAGTGAAAGAGGGCGTAAACGGCTGCCTCATCATCAACGATACGTACAATTCCGACCTGAATTCGCTCAATATTGCGCTCAATTTCCTGAATCTCCAGGCTACGCGCAAGAATCTTTCGCGCACACTCGTGCTCTCGGATATTCTGCAGAGCGGACATACATCGGCCGAACTCTACTCAATGGTAGCCGAACTGGTTAAAAATAAGCAGATAAACCGCATGATCGGTGTGGGACCGGAAATTTCTGCCAACACCAGTCTGTTCGAAACTCCCGAAAAATATTTCTTTCGTGATACCGCTGATTTGCTGACTTCGCCGCTGATGCGCGAAATGAGAAATGAAATCATCCTGCTGAAAGGATCGCGGAGCTTTCATTTCGAAGATTTGCTGGCACGACTCGAGCAGACCGTTCACGAAACCACGCTGGATGTCAATCTGAATGCATTGGTGAGCAATCTGAACTATTTCCGTTCCAAACTCAGACCCGAAACCCGCGTGATGTGCATGGTGAAAGCATTTGCTTACGGAAGCGGATCGGTGGAAATAGCCCGCACGCTCCAAAATAACCGTTGCGAATACCTGGCTGTGGCTGTGGCCGATGAAGGAGCCGAATTGCGCCGTGAAGGCATTCGTGTGCCAATCGTGGTAATGAATCCTGAAAAATCGGCCTTTAATACCATTTTTGACAACAAACTCGAACCGGAAATTTACAGTTTCCGGCTGCTGAAACTGTTTATTGAAGCTGCTGAAAAGCTGGCGCTGACTGATTACCCGATCCATATCAAAATAGATACGGGCATGAAGCGGCTCGGTTTTGAAGAAAAAGACATGCCTGAACTGCTCAATCTGCTGAAAAATCAAAATCAGGTGAAAGTACGGTCGGTATTTTCGCACCTCGTGGGCTCCGACAATCCTGCGTTCGATGATTTCACGCGCGGTCAGATTGAACTCTATTCCCGCTGTGCCGACGTGATTTCAACATCGTTCAGTCACCGGATTTTAAGACACATACTCAATTCGGGAGGAATCGAGCGTTTCACTGAATATCAGTTTGATATGGTACGGCTCGGAATCGGCCTGTACGATGTAAGTGCTTTGCCGGGCGTAAAACTCGAAACGGTGTGTACGCTGAAAACCATTATTCTCCAGATAAGGGATGTAAAAGCAGGCGAAACCGTGGGCTACAGCCGGGTAGGAAAACTTACGCGCGACAGCCGCATTGGGGTCATTCCAATAGGCTATGCCGACGGATTTGACCGCCACCTGAGCAACGGAGCGGGCGAGGTGTGGATCAACGGCCATCGGGCCAGGGTGGTCGGCAATATCAGCATGGACATAACGATGATTGACCTGACCGGTATTCCTGCCGAAGAAGGCGATGTGGTGGAAATCTTCGGACAAAACATTACTATTCAGGAAGTGGCCGATAAGCTGGAGACCATACCTTACGAAATTCTCACCAGTGTATCCAGACGGGTGAAAAGGGTTTATTTTGTGGATTAAGAAAAGTCTGAACTGTGATTTTTATGATTAGATTGATTAAGAAAATATGCTAAAAATGGGATGCAATTCTATTAAAAATAAATCAGATTATTCTTAAAACAGAGGATGTTTTAATTATTACTGGAAAGGTTTTTTAATCAAAAAAACTAAATCATATAAATCCCAAAAATCATTCTAAAATCATAGTTCAGACAGATGCTTCTTATTTTGCTTCAAAATATTTCCACTGCTTCCAGTCTTTTGAAAAGCGGATATCGGTTAGCCCGAAATCTGAAAAAAGAGTTTGGCGTACTTGCTTTTGTGGAAAGTGCGGAGGAAGTGAATGCGAAGAAAGAAAATTTGGCAAAATACTTTTCGGAGAATGAATTTGACGATTTTCGGATTTTCATCAGGCCAAATTCGGTGAAGCATCTGGCGGAGGAATGTGAGGCTGTAGAAGCTTCATTTCTGATGATGCAATGGGGTAATTCGCAGCATAAACAGCTGAAAAATTACCTGAATTATTGTCGGGATTTACGTATTCCGTATGTTTTTTTCAGGGAAGAATTTCCGGAAATCAACTTTGAGAAAGTGATGGTTCCGGTGGGTTTCCTGGTGGAGGAGTACGAGAAAGCACAGTTTGCATCGGCTTTCGGGCGGTTCTGCGGGTCGGAAATTACCATTCTGCTTGCCAACGATTATGGTACAAAAGCTGCTGTTACTGCCGAAAAGATGAAAGAGCTTTTCGGGAAATTTAATCTGAATTTCAATCAGGAAAAAGCCCAATCCGACAGTTTCAAGCTCGATAAGGAAGCTGTGAAAGCTGCCCGCGAAAATGATTATGGAATTGTAATAATTTCTGCATCAAGAGATTACGGACTTGACGACCTTCTGTTCGGCCCAAAGGAATATCACCTCATTCGCCGATCTGATGTTCCACTGCTGCTTGTCAATCCGCGGGGTGACCTGTACACCCTTTGCGACTGAAAAAATCTGTTTTTCAGATTAGCAACCTTACTTTCACTTCCGGAAAAATTGTCTATCTTTGCACAAATTACACCCCGGAGAACATGTCTGAAATCAAAAACAAAGGATCAAAACTGCGTCGAATCGTGCTGAATAAGTACGTGCTGGTGCTTGTTGTTTTTCTGGTTTTTATCCTGTTTTTCGATCAGCACAACCTCATCAACCGTTGGAAAACAGGTAGAAATATCAGGAGTCTGGAAAAAGAAATCCGGTTTTACAACGACGAAATAGAGATGAACAAGAAAAAAATGAACGACATGCAGGTAAGCGATGAAAGTCTGGAAAAATACGCCCGCGAACAGTATTACCTGAAGAAAGACAGCGAGGATATTTTCATAATTAAAGAAACAAATGAAAAATAAATCATTACATTCAGTTCAGTTGGCAGGTTCATTACTCACGCTGACAGGTGCAGCGCTCCAACTGTTCGAACTGGAGTTTTCAAAATACGTTTTTGCCATCGGAGCGCTGATTCTTATTGTGGTGTATTTTATTTACACCCTCCGGGCAAAAAACGAACCGAACCGCATACAGCGACAGCACCGGCTGATGCTCTTTGCCACGCTTTTTCTGGGAGTAGGAGCGTACCTGATGTACACCAACAAAGATACCTGGGTGGTAATGGTGCTGATTTATGCGCTGATTTCAGTTTTTCTTTCCTTCCGCAAAGTGGAAAAACAGACCGAATAATCAAATCATTTTTTTTTTTTTGGGAATAGAAACGCTGTGCTTTTTATACATCCTTGTCGATGTGAATATCCCTGAAACCGAGAAAATACAAAATCCCATCCAGACCAATGGTTGAAATGGACTGACGGGCTACTTCCTTCACCTTGGGTTTGGCATGGAAGGCAATTCCGAGTCCGGCAATGCTCAGCATAGGCAGATCGTTGGCTCCGTCGCCCACGGCAATCACCTGTTCAAGTTGAATTTTCTCCACCTGCGATATCAGTCTCAGCAGTTCTGCCTTTCGTTTCCCGTCCACCACATCGCCCACGTAGCGTCCGGTGAGTTTACCGTCTTCCACTTCCAGTTCGTTGGCATATACGTAGTCCATGTCGAATTTTTTCTTCAGGTAATTGCCGAAATAGGTAAATCCACCCGAGAGGATGGCAATTTTATACCCGCACATTTTCAGTACCGACATCAGTCGTTCGGCTCCGTCCATGATGGGCAGATTTTCGGCAATTTCTTTCATCACGCTTACGTCCAGCCCTTTGAGCAGCGCTACGCGGCGCGAAAAACTTTCGGTAAAATCTATTTCTCCCCGCATGGCGGCTTCGGTAATAGCTCTCACTTCGTCACCCACGCCTGCGCGGTCAGCCAGTTCGTCGATTACTTCGGTCTTGATAAGTGTAGAATCCATATCAAAACAGATTAACCGGCGGTTGCGACGGAAAATATCGTCTTTCTGAAACGAAATATCAATGCCTTCTTTCACAGTGAGGTTCATAAATTGCTCCGAAAGTGCCGCTTTATCTTTCAGATCGCCTCTTACCGAAAGTTCGATACAAGATCTTACATTTTCGTTTCCATCCAGCGCCGGACGTCCTGTGAGGCGTTTGATGGAGTCGATGTTCAGTCCCTGCGCTGCCAGTTCTCCGGTGACTTGCGATAGCTGACCGGCCGAAATAACTTTACCGAGAACGGTGACGATGAAACGGCTTTTGCCCTGCCGGGCTACCCATTGCTCGTAGTTTTTTTCGTCCACCGGTTTGAACCTCACGTTCATGTTCAGTTCGGAGCATTTGAAGAGGATTTCTTTCAGCATATTGCCCGAATGCTGATTATCCAGTGTTCTGAAAAGTATTCCAAGTGCCAGGTTGTGATGAATATCCGACTGACCGATATCCAGAATAGTAGCATTGTATTTCCCCAGAATACTCGTAATGGCATTCGTCATGCCGGGTTTATCTTCACCTGAAATATTAATCAGAATGATTTCGCTGTTCATTGTTTTCTGTCTCTTTTTCTAATTCAATATTTTTATCCGGTTCTGTTTCTTTCTCCGGTACTGTCTTTTTTTCCTGTTCAGTATTTTTGAGAGTGTCTTTTTCCCTGGTTTTTTCTTTGTCAACCACCGAATCTTTTTCTGTTTTTTTGTTCTTCTCTAAAAGTTTTTCTTTCTCAGCTTTTGTTAATCCTTTTTCTACAAAACGGGTATAAGTATCGAGTACGTAGGGCACGTAACGCAGTGTTTCAGTGCCGCCGAAAGGTCCGTATCTGACCACCGAATCTTTATAAAATTCCGCTTCATCCATTTTTTCCATGTAGAATTCGGTATTTTCAAACCAGAGATGTGGATTCTTACCGTATCGACGGGTGAGAGCCATTGCGTCCAGTACGCGTGCAGGTCCGGCGTTGTAGCTTGCCAGAATGAATTTTATCCGCTCTTCCCTGTCTTCAATATTCTGATACATCAGGTCCAGGTATTTGATGTATTCGGTGGCTGCAGCAATGTTTTTAGCCGGATTTTCAATATCAAAACTATCTACACCGTACATGATTGCGGTTCCGGGCATGAGCTGCATGACGCCTCTGGCGCCCGCCCACGATACTGCCGTGCTGTCGAAACCCGATTCGGCATACGCCACTGCTGCCAGCAGCCGCCAGTCCCAGTCAATTCGTGCGGCGTGGAGTTTGAACAAATCGTCGTAGGGCGAAATGGCTCCTTTGGGTATCGGGACTTTTTTGAATGCAAAATACGGATTATTCAACCAGTAGATATTGTGCAGTCTGGATTTGTATTTTTTGGTGCTTTCGATATTCAACCAACGATTTACGCTGTCTGTGAGTGCCCGGTTGCTTTTCGGTATGAGCCATCCTCTTCGCTGGTTGAAACCAACGGGTATTCTGCAGTCCAGCTGTCGGCTGAATTTTTTTTGAAGCATTGCTTTGTTAAAGTAAGCGAGTGTGTAAGGGATTGTTTTCTCAGCTACCTGAAGCATCAGGTCGTCGGTGCTTACCGAGTCGGGGGCAAAGCGGATAATGATGCCGCCTCCGATTTCATCGTTCAGTGTCTGCAGGCGTTTGTGGTAAATGCTGTTTTGTTTCACCCAAACTTCATTGCCTGCCAGTTCGGTAATGTCTGTGATAGCATCCCGTTTTACCAGTTGCACCAGCACCATGTACGATTCATCTTCCGAAAACAGCATGTTAAATTCCCGTTTCAAATCGTTGGTTTCTGTGAAGTTAAAAATGGAAATGTGTGCCTGGCCGTATCGGAGCATGTGAATTATTTCCTCATCGGTCTTTACCACTTCGAGTTTCATCGGCAGGTTCAGGTGTTTTGCCAGCTCCAGTGCCAGCTCGTAGTCATATCCCATCGGTTCGCCGTTGTATTCAAAGTACGACGTGGCATCATATTCAGTAACTACTCTCAGCGTATCGTTGGAGAGTGGTTTTGGCTTTGCCAGGGGTGCTCTGTCAATTTCGGCTGCCCGGTTGATACACCCGATGAGCAGGAAACAGACTGCCAGTACTATGAATCCGGTTTTTTTACTCATTTTGAGTTTTTTATGCGTATTCGATGTTTTCGGGATTAAAAGTTTCCAGTCCGTTCATCCTGAGCCAAACCTGTGCGGTAGCCTGTACGTCTTTCTGGCAGTAAGCGGTTATTCTGGGTAAATCATCTTCCAGATAAAAAACACGCGCTACCTGACTGCCGTCAATGTCATCTTTGGGTGTGGGAATGCCAAAAACGGCCGTCAGCAATTTCAGTGAAGCAAAGTTTTTATAATCTCCGAATTTCCAAAAGTCCAGTGTGTCCAGCAGATTTACTTCCCAGGGCTTTTTGCCATTAAGCTGAAGGGCGTTGGGCAGCGGCACGCGATGGATAAGCATGCGCCGGCAGATGTACGGAATGTCAAACTCTTTGATGTTATGACCGCAAAAATAATCATAACGTGAAGGGAAATTTTTGATGATAAGTTCGCTGAAATCACTCAGCAGTGTCTTCTCGTCTTTTCCGGCAAACGATTTGGTGCGGAAATGCATTACATTGCTGCGGTAAAAAATGTATCCGACTGAAATGCAGACTATGCGTCCGAATTCGGCAAAAATCCCGGCGTTGGTGAAGTATCCTTCTGCGGCTGTTGTTTCAGTACCGTATTTCTCCGGATTTTTCCGCTGCAGAAGCGAATATTTATCTTCCCACAGGTGTTTCATCTCTTCAGGCAGTTCATCGAAAACGGCTGTTTGCGGAACCGTTTCGATGTCGATAAACATGATTTTCTGCAGCGATTCGTCCATAGTGGTGGTGCTCTATTTGTTGTTCAGATTATTCTCGATGTATTTGGTCAGTATATCGATGGCTATGTGGTTGTTTCCTCCCTGCGGAATGATCAGATCGGCAAACCGCTTGGATGGTTCGATAAACTGCAGGTGCATGGGTTTCACAGTGAGTTCGTAGCGTTCCATCACCTTATTCACCGATCGTCCGCGCTCCACGATATCGCGGTTAATGACCCGTATCAGCCGGTCGTCGGCATCGGCATCCACAAATACCTTCAGATCCAGCAGTTTACGCAGTTCGGCATTGTAAAGTATCAGAATTCCCTCCACGATGATAACATCTGTAGGCTTAACGGGTATTGTTTCAGACGCACGGGTGCAGGTGAGGTAGGAGTAAATGGGTTGGTTTATATCGTGACCTTTTTTGAGTTCTTTCAGGTGTTTGATGAGCAGATCCCACTCGAGCGATTCGGGATGGTCGAAATTGATTTCGAGCCGTTCTTCCAGCGGAAGATGGCTGCTGTCTTTATAATACGAATCCTGTGGGAGGATTACTACTTCGCCCTGAGGCAGGCGCTCCAGAATTTTGCGTACGACGGTGGTTTTTCCTGATCCGGTGCCACCGGCAATTCCAATTACTAACATGTTGTATAATGATTTAATATTTCAGGGCACTAAAATAAGAAATAATTTCCGAAATAAGGATAAAGTAAAAGATGTTTTCGGAATGAAAAAAAATCAGGATGTTGCAATTGAAACCATCGTTGGTGAAATAACCTGATTTTACGCTTTTCAGAGCTGTTTTTTTGTCGTTTGTTGTTTCGATTACCTTCGTTTTATTTTTCGCTGCCGAAAAACCTTTACAGCTGCTGATTTGTTATTATTTTAACAAAAAATAATTCACATGGAAAAAGAACTGAAAATTACAGTCATCAAAAGCGGACCCCTCAAAGTGGAAGGCGAATTGAAACTGATCATGCCCGACGGTGAAGAAAAGGTGCAAAATAATGCATTCCTGTGCCGTTGTGGCGGGAGTAGCAAGAAACCATTCTGCGACGGAACTCACAAAAAAATCGGTTTCGAAACGGATTAAGTGCTTCAGGAAATGAAAAACAGATAGGGAGATCATTCTTTATCTGTTTTTTGCTTTTACATTCATCTGCATTTTTAACGTTAATTACAGGGCTTATGTGGTAAGTATTCCCTTTTTTATGTTAATTTTGTAGCTAATTAGTAAGTGATTGAATGGACAGGTTACGTTTCAGAAGTTTGGCAAGCGGCAGCAGCGGGAATTGTTATTTTTTAGGAAATACATCGTACGGTATTTTGATAGATGCCGGTGTGGGAGTGCGAAATACGCGTAAATTTCTGAAAACGATGGGGCTGGATTACTGCCATATCTGGGGCATTTTTGTAACACATGATCATGCGGATCATATAAAAGCCGTGGGAGCAATCGGTGAAAAATTTCATGTGCCGGTATACGCTACCCGTCTGGTTCACGAAGGAATAGACCGGAATTACTGCGTTACGCAAAAGCTGTCTTCATCACGGCGCTTTATCGAGACCGGCGACGAAACGGTCATCGGCGATTTCAGGGTAACGGCATTTCCCGTTTCGCACGATTCGACCGACAGCGTGGGTTACTCCGTGCAATACAAGGGTTTTACCTTTACTTTTGCTACCGATTTGGGTTATGTGAGCGATGAAGCAGCCCGCTATCTGGTCAATTCGGATTGTGTGGTGCTCGAAGCAAATTACGATGAATTCATGCTTGAAAACGGACCTTATCCGCTCGTATTGCAAACCAGAATCAAGGCTGATACCGGACATCTGTGCAACATGCAGGCTGCCACATTTCTGGCCGAAAACTACACCGAACGATGGAAATATGTCTTTCTGTGTCATTTGAGCCGCGAAAACAACATGCCCGAACTGGCGTTTTCAACCATTACCGGTCATCTGAAGGATCAGATGATTCCATACGAAGGAAGAACCGAAATTGTGCCGCTGGAACGTACGGAACCTTCACGAATGTATATTTTTGATTGAAAAAAATAATTAAAAGAGTTATGAGTATTGAGTTATGAGTATTGAGTTATGAGTATTGAGTTATGAGTATTGAGTATTGAGTATTGAGTGCAAACCCGAAACCCAAAACCCGAAACCCAAAACTCAAAACCCGAAACCCGAAACTCAAAACTCCAAACTCCAAACTAAAAATATCATGCCATCAAAACTTGTACTGATACCGACTTACAACGAGAAAGAAAACATTGAAAATATTATTCGTGCAGTATTCAGGCTCGCGGGTGAATTTCACATACTAGTCATTGATGATGGTTCGCCCGATGGTACTGCCGGTATCGTACACCGACTGATGAGTGAATTTCCCAACAGTCTTTTTATACTGGAAAGGGAAGGAAAGCTCGGACTCGGCACGGCTTACATTGCCGGTTTCAGGTGGGCGCTCGCACGCGGATACGATTATATCTTCGAAATGGATGCCGACTTCTCCCACAACCCCGAAGACCTGCCCCGCCTTTACAATGCCTGTAATGACGAAGGTGCGGATGTGGCAATCGGCTCCAGATACATTAGCGGAGTGAATGTTGTCAACTGGCCCATAGGCCGGGTGCTGATGTCGTACTTTGCATCCAAATACGTAAGGCTGATAACCGGACTGAAAATTGCCGACACCACTGCCGGTTTCAAATGTTACCGGCGCCAGGTGCTGGAGACCATCGAACTGGATAAAATCCGGTTCAAGGGATATGCATTTCAGATCGAAATGAAATTTACAGCCTACAAATGCGGATTTACCCTCAAAGAAGTGCCCATCATTTTCATCAACAGACGACTCGGAACGTCCAAAATGAGCGGCGGAATCTTCGGCGAAGCTTTCAGCGGAGTTTTCAAGATGAAGATAAGCAGCTTCTCCCGAAAATATCCACAGAAAAAGGCCTGAACAGATTAATCGGTTTTTTTTATGTCGTTTTTTTACTTTTAAAAACTCATCCGGATATGAAACAGTTAATCAGAAATGCCCGTATTGTCAACGAAGGACACATCACCAAAGGTTCAGTGCTGATTGATGGTGAATTTATCGAGCGGATTTTCAGTGAACATGAAAATCCGGAAGTAAATGGTGTGGCAGAAACGATAGACGCCGAAGGTCTGTGGCTGCTGCCCGGAGTCATTGACGACCAGGTTCATTTTCGCGAACCGGGATTGATTCACAAAGGCGACATCTATACCGAAAGCCGCGCTGCAGTAGCCGGAGGTGTGACTTCGTACATGGAAATGCCCAACACCAATCCTCAGACTACCACCATTGAATTGCTCGAAGAGAAATATGCCCTGGCAGCCACCAAATCGCTGGCCAACTACTCCTTTTACATGGGAGCCACCAACACCAACATCCTTGAGCTGAAAAAAGTCAATCCGGCAGAAGTCTGCGGCATAAAGGTTTTCATGGGTTCATCCACCGGCAATATGCTGGTAAACGATATCGAAGCCCTGAACCGTATTTTTGAGGAGTCGCCCACGCTGGTTGCCACACATTGCGAGGACGAAGCTATCATACAGCACAACCTGAACTACTACAAAAGCAATTACAGCAGAAACATCGGAGTGGAGTTTCACCCCCTTATACGCTCGGCCGAAGCCTGCTACAAATCTTCGTCGTTTGCCGTAGAACTGGCCCGCAAACACAACACCCGCCTGCATATCCTGCATCTTTCCACCGCAGCCGAAATATCACTTTTCAGCAATGAAATTCCGCTGAAAGATAAAATGATTACAGCCGAAGTGTGTGTGCATCATCTCTGGTTTTCCGATGCGGATTACGCTGCCTACGGCAACAAAATCAAGTGGAATCCGGCTATAAAAAAGGAAACAGACCGCCAGGCACTTATCGACGCAGTGAACAGCAACAGGATAGACGTAGTAGCTACCGACCATGCTCCCCATACCCCCGAAGAGAAAGAGGGATCGTGCTACAAGGCAGCTTCGGGCGGACCGCTCGTGCAGCATTCGCTATCAGCCATGCTGCAAATGGCGAAAAATGGCTATTTTACGCCCGAAAAGGTGGTTGAAAAAATGTGTCATGCACCTGCCGACCTGTTCAGAATAGAGAAACGGGGATACATTCGCCCGGGGTATTATGCCGACCTGGTGCTGGTCAATCCTTCGGCAACGTATCTGGTAGCTCCTGAAAATATACTCTATAAATGCGGCTGGTCGCCTTTTGAAGGCGAAACATTCGATGCCGCCGTAGTACGTACTTTTGTCAACGGCACTACGGTATTCAACAACGGTGTTTTTGATGAAAATGTACGCGGCAAAAGGATTACATTTAATGTCTGATATCAATTTCTGAATTGTTAAATTCAATTTTTCACACTGAATGGAAATTATTATTCTGTCAATACTTATTTTATTCAACGGTTTTTTTTCACTTTCCGAAATAGCCATTGTATCGAGCAAAACCACCCGACTGGAGCAGTACAGGAGTACAGGAAAAAAAGGAGCAGTCACAGCTTTGAGACTTCGCTCCGATTCCGAAATGTTCCTCTCAGCCGTTCAAGTGGGCATCACGTTGATTAGCCTCATTACCGGTGCTTACGGAGGAATAAGCCTCGCTGAAAATGTAGTCCCGTTTTTTGCGAAATTCGACATCCTCCGGCCCTACGCTCACGGAATAAGTATTGTGCTCATCATGTTTTTAATCACTTATTTTTCCATTGTATTAGGCGAACTTGTGCCTAAAACCATCGCACTCGGCAATCCGGAGAAAGTAGCTATCCGAGTGGCGCCCCTCATCAATTTTTTCAGTAAGATGTTTTATCCCTTTGTGAAGCTACTCTCGGCATCCACCAAACTGATTACCACTACATTTGGTTTCGAAAAACAATCGGAACACATGACCGAGTCTGAACTGCGGCAGATGATCAAAACGGCATCTATGGAGGGTATCATTGAAGAGGGACAGAATGATATACACGAAAAAGTATTCAATTTTTCCGACAAAAGAGCCCGTCACCTCATGACACACCGCATAGAAGTGGAATGGCTGGACCTCAACGAAACGGAAGAAGAAATCAGGAATGAAATAGAAAACTGCCAGCACAGCAAGATAGTCTGCTGCCACGATACGCTTGATAATCTGGCCGGAGTGCTCCTTATCCGCGATTACTACAAAGCTATTTTGCTCAAAAAAGAATTCCGTGTGGAAGACCTCATTACACAGCCGGTGGTGATACATGAAAAAACTTCGGCTCCCATAGTGCTGAAAAATCTCAAGCAAAGCAGTTCGCACTTCTGTGTGGTGGTGGATGAATACGGTGATTTTCAGGGAATTGTAACTTTTCACGATATCATGGAAAATCTGGTCGGACTTATTCCCGACGAAGGTGAAATAGAAGAACCCGACTTTTTCGTACGCGAGGATAAATCGGTGCTCATGAACGGCGATGCACCCATCGAAACCCTTACGCAGATTATCCGCGAACTCGATGTGGATTTCGAACTCATCGACTACGCTACCGTGGCAGGTTTCATTATCGACCAGGTAAACGAAATACCGCGAGTGGGCGATAAAATTGATTACCTGGATTACACACTCGAAATAGTGGATATGGACGGTAACCGCATTGATAAAATACTGATTTCAAAAAAAGAAGAAAAAGAGGAACAATAATCCATGCATAATATGAAAATTACAGGATTACACGCATTTGCCGCGTTGCTGATAGTGCTTATGACCGGTTGTGCAACTGAAAACAAGGAATATACCTTCAGCAAGGGGCAGGTGTACGGCACATATTACTCCATCACTTACCTGCATCCCCGGAAAAAGGACCTTCACAGGCAGATCGAAGAAAAATTCAGCGAATTTGACAACTCGCTTTCTACTTTCAATCCCCAATCAATTATCTCACGAATCAACCGCAATGACTCATCTGTACGCACCGATGCCTATTTTGAAGCAATGTACCACATGGCGCAGCAGGTATCCGATGCATCATCCGGGGCATTTGATATCACGGTAGCACCCCTTGTCAACGCCTGGGGATTTGGATTTGGTAATCACGATCATACCATGCAACCCAATGTGGATTCAATCCTCCCATTCATTGGTTACAAAAAAATTTCGCTCCGCAATCATACACTCATCAAAAACGATAAGCGTATCATGCTCGATGCCAGTGCAATAGCCAAAGGTCAGAGTTGCGATGTGATAGGCCGGCTCCTCGAAGAAAACGGATGCAAAAATTTCATGGTCGAAATAGGTGGCGAGGTTTTCTGTCGCGGACTCAATCCGAAAGGGGAGAAGTGGCACATCGGGATTGACAAGCCCAACGACGACCCCGCGAATGAAGACGCTGAACTGCAGACAATTGTTGCGCTTAGCGATGTGGGACTTGCTACTTCGGGCAATTACCGCCAGTACTATTTTCGCGACGGAAGAAAATATGCCCACACCATCGAACCCCGCACCGGCTCTCCCGTGAATCATAATCTGCTGAGTGCTACCGTAGTGGCGCCAACCTGCATGCAGGCCGATGCTTACGCCACCGCTTTTATGGTACTTGGGGTTGACAGCAGCATGGCCATCTGCCAGTCAAATCCGCAAATGGATTGCTATCTCATTTATCAGGGTGAAAAAGGTGAATTGCTGACCGCCTATACTCCCGGATTTGCAAAATACTTTGCCGGTGAACATGACTGAAACGAACGGCTGCTACAGTCATTATTCATAAAAAAGATAAATTTTTTTTGAATTAGATATTAAATGACTAATTTTGCACCCTGAAATTCAGTATGAAACGTGTACACGAGGGTAAAACTTATACAGTTGAAACATTTTTCAACATCCGGTGTCAATCGCTGCAATTATATAAAAAATATTTCCGAATGAAAAAATACATTCTCACCACCCTGATCGCCCTGCTGGTATTTACTTCCTGTAGCGAATACCAGAGTTTACTCAAGTCCACCGATCCGGAACTGAAGTACGATAAGGCTGTGGAATTTTTTGTGGCTGAGAAATACGATAAAGCCATCACACTCTTCGATGATGTGACAAGCTACTTCCGGAATACCGACCGCTCTGAGCTGATAATCAATTACCTGGCAAAGGCCAATATGGCAAAGAAAGACTATCTCACAGCCGGCGAGTATTACAAAACCTACGCTAAATCGTATCCTGCAGGCCGGTTTATTCAGGAAGCCAAATTCGGAATAGCGTACTGCTATTACCTCGATTCGCCCGATGTGCGACTCGATCAGGCACCCACCGTGCAAGCAGTGAATGCATTCCAGGAATACATAGACCTCTATCCCGAATCCGAAAAGGTAAAAGAGGCCAATAAATACCTCACAGAACTGAATGACAAACTGGCACAAAAAGAACTCATCAACGCTGATCTGTATTACAACCTGGGTACCTACCTGGGCAATAATTACCTGTCGGCAGTGATAACAGCGGAGAATGCACTGAAAAAATACCCCGGAACCAAACACCGCGAAGACCTGATGATAGTCATTCTCGAATCGAAATATCAGCAGGCACTTTACAGCGAAGAACTACTCAAAACCGACCGATATCAGGCTACAATTGATGAGGCTTATACCTATAAAAACGAATATCCGGAAGGAAAACACATTAAACGCACAGATGAAATTCTGAAAATATCGGAAAAAAATATCCCCGTTGTGAACTAAAAAAAAATGTACAAAAACAGATAACAAAAATCGATAAACAGGTAAATCGTATATCGTAAAATTAATAATATGGATTACAAAAGATTAAACTCACCCCTTTCTACCATCACCCGTGATATGAATTCATTGGGCGATAAAGTGGGCAACACGTACGAAGCAGTGGCTATCATTGGTAAACGGGCCAATCAGATTGAACAGGAACTCAAAGTGGAACTGGACAAAAAGCTCCAGGAATTTGCTTCCTACAGCGACAGCATCGAAGAAGTGTTTGAAAACCGTGAACAGATTGAAATATCACGTTTCTACGAAAAAATGCCAAAACCTACACTGCTGGCTACACAGGAATTTATCGAAGATAAAATTTACTACCGCAATCCGCTGAAAGAAAAACTGAAAAAATAAGCTTATTTTTCATGTTTTCATTTAATCATTACTGTTTCTTGTCCATTTATTTGGGCAGGAAACTTTTATTTTTTAAAAAAAAATCATGAATACCTGTTAATATATTTCTTCCTGTAATACCAACAATATACGATTTTCGGAATTTATTCGTTATCAACAGTGTAAATTTTTGTTTTTAATGGCAGCCATGAAAATCAAACTCTTTGTACTCGCACTCCTACTTTCAACCAACTGGACATCGGCTCAGGAGCTGAAATGCAACCTGCAGATCAATTCCGATAAAATTCAGGGTTCCAATAAATCTGTCTTCACCACGCTCCAAAAGGCTGCCACCGAATTTATGAACGATCGGCGATGGACCGAACTCACTTACGAAGACAACGAGCGGATAGAATGTACCATCAATATCATCATCAATACGGCCGAAGGCGATAATTTCACGGCCGAACTGGTAGCACAGTCGCGCCGGCCGGTTTTCAATTCGTCCTATACCACCACGCTACTCAATTTCAGGGATGTAAATTTCTCTTTTACGTACCGCGAGTTTGATCCGCTCGAGTTTAACATCAGCAGCCTCAACTCCGGACTCACAGCCGTTCTGGCTTACTATGCATACCTTTTTATCGGTTACGATATGGATTCTTTTTCGCGCCTCGGAGGCACGCCGTGGTTTCAGGCAGCCGAAGAAATAGTCACACAGGCGCAGAGCACAGACTGGCCCGGATGGCGCGCATTCGAAAACGACCGCAACCGCTATGCCCTTATCAGCAACATCATGGACGAAGCCTTCAGAAAATACCGCGAGTATTTCTACACCTATCACCGGCTGGGGCTCGACGAAATGGTGGTAAATGCCACCAACGGCCGTGCCAGAATTGCCCAAGGGATCGATGTGCTGCGCGAGGCGTACCGCGCCAGACCTACCGCTGTGGTTATCAGCTCCTTTCTCGATGCTAAAAACGATGAACTCATCAACATTTTCAAGAAAGCTACACCCGAAGAGAAAGAAAAAGTCGTCGAAATACTCTCAACCGTCAATCCCTCACAAGCTGCCCGCTACGACCAGATAAACAAGAAGTGATTTTTCAAACGTTTGAATGTTTGTCCCGATAGCTATCGGGAGTTTGGATGTTTGATTGTTTGATTTTTTGATTTTT
>ERZ1645192.399-NODE-399-length-35462-cov-8.039427_pt1 | contig 35462 bp, 30 predicted proteins | sample MGYA00575354_ERZ1645192 | MGnify/ENA primary metagenome ERZ1645192 (study PRJEB40844, sample SAMN11349763) | freshwater sediment metagenome | isolation source: river sediment | host: Sediment | place: India: Faizupur Khadar , New Delhi | collected 2017-02-21 ...
CATAGCAGAGAAGGAACTCTGGGAGATCTATGAGAAGGCAACAGGTTCTTCGGTTGTAAAGCATGAAGGGAGCCTGCTTGGAAAATTCTTTGAACCAACGCTCGACATCCCTACCTTGGAAATTCTCTCCGAGCTCAAGCAGCAAGGCCATCGGGTAATCTGTGGCACCAATGTCAACGATTCCCACTACACCATCCATCATCAATTGCATCAGTATGACATCTTCGATCACGTCTATGCCTCCCACCTGATGCATAGGGCAAAACCGGACAGCTCATTCTTTCAATTCATCCTTCAAAAGGAGCAGCTCAAACCCGACCAGCTGTTCTTTACCGATGACATGCCTTCCAATGTTGCAAGCGCACAAGAGCAGGGCCTCATCTCCTATCCATATAGTGATGCATCCACGCTTCGCCTCCAACTCATGGAGCTGGGACTCTTGCAGGTTGACAATTCCAGGCAAATCTTGCCCAATGCAGGGTCATCTGCTACAGTCGGAGCACATGATTGAAGCAAATCAACCCATTCTTTCGGTTCAGAATCTCAGCTTTTCCTTTGAGAAGGACAAGAGTATTCTCAAGAACCTGAGTTTTACCATAGAGAAAGGATCTTTCACCCTGATCACAGGTCCCAACGGGTCAGGCAAGAGTCTCTTGCTTCGTTGCCTGAAAGGACTTCTACAGCCGACTACCGGTACGATACACCTCTTTGATGAAGACCTGACCCACAAGGCCAAGCAACGCATGCAGGCCATCGGATTGGTCTTTCAGGATGCAGAGACGCAGATAGTAGGCCAGACGGTTGAGAAGGACATCCGCTTTGGTATGGAAAACATCAGTTTGTCCGATCAGGAGCAGGAAGTCAGGCTTCAAGAGGTACTTACGCTGCTCGACCTGCATAAGATGAGGGACCAACGACCACGCACCCTCAGCGGGGGTGAAAAGCGACGGCTCGCCATCGCAGGCGTGCTGGTCATGAATCCCAAGCTCCTGGTACTGGACGAGCCCTTTGCAAACCTCGACTACCGCTCGGTTGTCAGCGTGCTCTCCACGCTGCTTCGCCTTCAGCAGGAGGGACACACCATCATCCTGGTAAGCCACGAGGTGGAGAAAACCCTTGCCCATGCCGACCACGTGCTGCTGCTCGATGACGGGCTCTTGGTACAAAGCGGCACTGCCGCCGAAGTCTATCCACATCTGAAGGGGCACGGCATCTACCTGCCTTCCTCGCTTGCCATCAAGGACCTCTCATGGCTGAAGCCCTGATCTTCCACTACCGCAAGCAGAACACCTTCCTGTGCAAGGCGAACCCTGTCACCAAGATTGCAGCCATCATTGCAATCTGCGTGGTCATCCTCTCTCTCTCCTTGCCGGGCTTGCTGATGACAAGTACCGCCTTGCTTGTCGCAACCCTCGCTCAAAGGATTCCCCTACGCAGCTACAAGCGCGAGCTCAGGTACTTCGCCTTTCTTCTGCTGCTCATCCTCATCACGGAGTACCTGGCAACACAGAGCCATCAGGCAGCCTTTTCAGCCTTCCTGCGCTTTGTCTGCATAATCCTATGCGGCCTGCTTATTGCCGACAGCACATCCCCCGACGACTTGGCCAGGTCGCTGGGAGGCATTCTCGACCGAATCCCGTTTGTTCGGGGATGGGAGGTAGCCAGCGCCATCGAACTGACCCTCTCCATCCTTCCCATGATCTTCGATGCATCGCTGGAAGTGGTTACCGCCAGGAAGGCTCGCCTGGAGAGACGGCGCAATCCCCTACACTCCCTCACCTCCCTGGTCTCTGCCATTTTCAGCCTGTTGCTGGACAAGGCCGAAGACCTCTCCCTGGCCTTGGAAGCAAGGCTCTTCGACCCGTGCCGAACAAGGCCGAGACTTCCTTACACGACCGTCGATATACTGCTTTCCGTCCTGGTTCTTGTACTCCTTTTGTTCGCGCGTGTGCTATAGTTCATCCATGGATGCCAAACACACCTTGCGTTCACAGCTGCGCCGTCAGGCAAAACTTCTCTTAGCAGAAGATTTCTCACAAGAAGACGCCCTCAGCTGTACTGCATTGCTGCACTACAGAAGATACCGGCAGGCAGCCTGGCTGTTTGCCTATGCTCCCATGGCTTCGGAAGTGAACATCACCGAGCTGTTGCAGCATGCCATTGCACACAAGCACCTTGCCCTGCCGGTAAGCACCGAGAACGGGGACTTGGTCTTCTATGCCGTTGAGAGTCTTGATGAGTTGACTGCAGGGCGGTACGGTATCCTTGAACCCTTGAAAAATCGCATGGTTGAACCATCAGGGAAGGACATCCTTCTGGTACCAGCCCTTGCCTACAGTCGGATCGGAGAGCGCCTTGGCCGCGGAAAAGGTTACTACGACCGCTATCTCGCATCCCACCCGGAGGTTTTCAGCATCGGCGTATGTCGCAGCTGTCAATTGCTGGAAAGTATTCCCACCGAGCCGTGGGATCGGAGCGTCGATGCGGTGGTATGTGCAGGAAATTTCTACTGAACATCCTTGCAGAACCAGACGAATCGCTGCTGAACCATCATGGAGAAGAAACGCTGGCAGGCTTCATCGGACTTGCTCAGGCGAATGTCCATGAGGTGGGATCTCATCTCTTCGGTACGCACGCTGCGCAGGATTGAACTCAAGGCACCCAGGTACTCCATCTGGATGGAAGGAGAGGATGCAATGACAAACAACAGGTGCACCGGCATTCCATCGGCACTTTCGTACTCAAGGCCATCCCTGCTGATGCCCAAGGCGATACGCACCTCGTTCAACCCTAGGATCTTGCCATGGGCTATAGCCACCCCGTGCCCGATGCCGGTTGTCTGGGCCCGCTCACGACGAAGCACCCCGCGTTTGAAGCGTTCGATGTCGGGAAGAGAGGCAAATATGGTGCAGGAATCTATCACTTCCAGGATCGCCTGGGTTTTATCAGTAGCCTGAAGCTGACAGATCACCGATCGGCAATCGTTTCGAATATCCACTATGTCACTATACACAAACACGAAATGAGCTTCAAGGCGGTGGACCCGAACAGGTTCAGGCCCACCTTTTGATGCATCAAAGCGAAGCCAGGTAGGTATTCATTGCCTTCGCCGCCTTGCGTCCCTGGCCCATGGCCAGGATGACCGTCGCAGCACCAAGTACAATATCGCCTCCGGCATAAACTCCTTTGAGCGTGGTCTCACAGGTCTCCTCATTGACGATGAAGTTGCCTCTCTTGTTGACCTCTATTCCTTCGGTGGTTGCCTTGATCAACGGATTGCTGTCATTCCCGATGGCGACGATGACCGTGTCATACTCGTACATCTTCTGGCTGCCGGGAATCTCAATCGGGCTGCGTCTGCCCGAGGCATCGGGTTCACCCAGTTCGCACGCGATCAACTCAACCCCATTGACCCGGCCCTTCTCATTGGCAGTAATCTTGAGCGGGGCATGGAGGTACAAAAACTGTACACCCTCTTCCTTGGCATGGGCGACCTCTTCCTTACGGGCGGGCATCTCAACCTCGGTGCGGCGATAGACGATCGTCACTTCCTCGGCTCCCAAGCGTTTTGCGGTACGAGCGGCATCCATGGCGACGTTGCCGCCGCCGAAAACAGCAACCTTGTGGGAGTCAAAGAGAGGAGTCAATGCCTCTCCGACGGCATATGCCTTCATGAGATTGCTGCGTGTCAGATACTCATTGGCGGAGAAGACTCCGATGTAGTTCTCTCCTTCGATGTTCATAAACTTTGGAAGACCGGCACCGGAGCCGACAAACACGGCATGAAAGCCGTCCTTTCCCATCAGATCGGAAATGGTACGGGTTTTACCGACCAAGTAGTTTCTGCGGATCTCCACCCCCATGGAAACCAGGTTGTTCAATTCATGCTCGACAATCTTCTTGGGAAGACGGAACTCCGGAATGCCATACACAAGCACACCACCAGCCTTGTGCAGCGCCTCGAACATCACCACTTCATGGCCGTTCCTTCTGAGGTCCGCAGCAGCCGAGATGCTGGCAGGACCTGTTCCCACCACTGCTACACGCTTGCCGGAAGGTTCTCCCACCTGGGGAACCTTCTCCAAACCATGCTCCCGTGCATAGTCTGCGACAAACCGCTCGATGCGGCCGATGGAAACCGACTGGTCAACATCCTTGTACATTTTCCCGACGGTGCAATAGAGCTGGCACTGGCTCTCCTGCGGACATACACGTCCACAAATGGCAGGAAGCAGACTGCTCTGCTTGATCACTTCGGCCGACTCGGCGAACTTGCCTTCGGCTGCCTTGGCGATGAAGGCAGGGATGTCGATTGCAACGGGACAACCGGCGATGCAGGGCTTGTTCTTGCACTGCAAACAGCGCATCGCCTCGATTCTCACCTGATTTTCCGTATACCCAAGAGCTACTTCCTGCATGTTGGTCACCCGAATCTCAGGATTTTGGGTGGGCATTTCCTGCAAAGGAATCCGGGCGCGTTCTTTCGGTGTCAATATCTTGTCTGCATACTGGGCCAGCAATGCTTCTGCCTGTGTGTCCAACTCTTCTCTTGTAGCGTGCATACTGCTCATGCCTCCCCTTCCTTGATGTGCAAGCCGATATGGCAGCGGTGATGAGCTTCCTGTTCCTTGCTCTTGTAGGTACCCAGGCGAAGCAGCATATTGTCCCAATCGACCTGATGTCCATCAAATTCGGGGCCGTCGACACAGACAAACTTGGTCTTGCCCCCGATGGTCACCCTGCAGCCGCCACACATGCCCGTTCCGTCGATCATGATGGTGTTCAAGCTGACAATGGTGTGGATGCCATAGGGTTTGGTGGTAAGGGCGGCAAACTTCATCATAATCGGAGGACCGATGATGACGACGCAGTCGGGCTTATACGTCTCGCACAACTCCTTGAGCGGCTCGGTCACCAACGCCTTGCGCCCATACGATCCATCATCGGTTACCACAATGACCTCATCGGCGGTGGCCTTCATATCCTCTTCCATGATCAACAGGTCCTTGTTCCGGGCTCCCATGATCACCTTGACCTCGTTGCCGGCTCGCTTCATACCCTGTACGATGGGAAACAGGGGGGCCACCCCGATTCCTCCACCGACACAGACGACCTTGCCATAGTTCTTGATGTCGGTTGGCTTGCCCAAAGGCCCAAGCAGGTTTTCTATGCTGTCCCCGACTTCCAGCAGAGCCAGGCGATGGGTTGTTTCTCCGACTGCCTGGAAGATCAAGGTGATGGAACCTTTGACCGGGTCGGCATCGGCTATTGTCAAGGGAATGCGTTCACCAAAATCTCCACCCATCTGCAGGATGATGAACTGTCCCGGCTTTCTCGCCTCGGCTATCTCCCTTGCCTCAATCTCCATCCTGAAAACCTCGGCAGAGAGCCGCTGCTTTGAAAGAATCGTATTCATGTCCTCTCCTCAACACTAGTCTTGGGGTATGCACATTCCACCGGGCCGACCAACAAAAGGGTCACCCATGCGAGTAATGACAGGTGTGCATGATATTGTCAGTATTGTTTTCTCAGACAGGAGTGTCAAGTGCATCTTGCCCAAGAAGGCTCATGCTGGCAAACTGGCAGAAGGAGGGTCAATCATGATCAAAAGAGAACAGGAGATGAAGAGCGTCGTCAAGCAGAGGATGCGGGAAGGCACCGGACAGGTGGTGGTGAAGTCACTGATGGATGAGGGGACGGTATCGCACAGCCGGCTGTTTGCCGAGTTGACCATCGAGAAGGGCTGCTCCATCGGAGTGCACAACCATGTCAATGAAACCGAATATTATTGGATAACCGAAGGCAAAGGCATCGTCACGGAAGCCGATGGCGAGAAGGTTGTACAAAAAGGCGACCTGGTCATCACCGGGGGCGGCGCCAGCCATGCCATCCGCAACGACGAGGATGAAACCTTGAAATTGATGGCTCTCATCATACTGGAGTAGAGAATTGAAAACAGCCTGCAGAATTCTGCAGGCTGTTGTGTGCAAGTATATCGGCAATAGAACTTATTTGATCTTCACTTCAATGGTCTTCGGAAGGATTTCCTTCTTCTTGGGAAGGGTGAGGGTCAAAACTCCATCGGAGAACTCGCCTTCAATCTTATCCTCATCAATCCCCTCGGGGAGGCTGAAGGAACGCTCGAACTTCTTGAAGTATCGTTCGCGTACCAAGCTCTTTCTGCCATCGGCATCCTTGAGCGTTTCCTTATTGCTGGAAATCTTCAAAATATGTTTATCGACATTGACCAGGACCTCGTCCTGCTTGTAGCCTGCAAGCTCCGCCTCGATCACATACGACTTCTCAGTCTCATAGATATCCACCGGGGGAATCTTGGAGCGACTCACACCCCAGTCTGCAAAGAGATCGCCGAACAGGGAATCGAAATCCGAAAGACCGTTGTCCTGATTGTAGGTTACGTAATATTTCATGTTGATACCTCCATGTGAACTTTGCTGTGTTTTTCATTCACTAAGCATGTTGCAATTGGCGTGCCAACTTTTACCACCATCGATTTTTATATTTTTTCTTATTCCATTATATATATTTACATGTCCTTTCCACAAATTCTTCCAAACCTGTTTACTCCAACACCCTTTCTTTTTGCCCCACGGAAGCAACCAATCCGAATAAACTGTATCATAATGATACAGCCATACTCAAAAGGTCCATATTCTGCTCCCATATGACTCAACGAACGTAGTTGGCAGCCCCCATGAAGAGGCCGCAATCGGCCTCTACCGGTACATTGCGGTAAAGCTTTTTGATAGCACGTTCGCTGTGAGCCATGCGGCCGAAAACCTTACCGTCGGCGGAACTCAGCGCTTCCACCGCATACAGCGATCCGTTGGGATTGTCGATTGAGAACGGAGCTGCATGCCCCTGTTCATCGACATACTGGCTTGCTATCAGCCCCCCATCCGCCAACGCCTTCAAGGTGTCGGCATCGGCGGTGAAACGGCCTTCACCGTGACTGATCGGAAGCAAATGAATCTGCCCTACCTCATATTCGCTGAACCATGGGGAGAGCGTCGAGCTGACCCGGGTCCTGACAACCGTCGAGATATGCCTGCCCTTGCGGTTGTAGTCGAGCAAAGGATCGTGCTCGTTGATTGTGGTGATACGGCCATGGGGCAGAAGCCCCAGCTGCACAAGAGCCTGGAACCCATTGCAAATGCCTCCCACCAAGCCATCACGCTGTTCAAGCAGGTTGGCAATCTCTTCCTGGATGAGTGGATTGCGCAGGAACGCTGCAATGAACTTGCCGGACCCATCGGGTTCATCAGCAGCAGAGAAGCCTCCGCTGAGGAACAAAATCTGGGACTGTCGAAGGGCATCCCGCAGACGTATGATGCTCCGTCTCACATCCTGCTCGCTTTGCGTGTTGATCACTACCGTATTGCAATCGATATTGCAGGCCTTCCAGGCACGCTCGACATCATACTCGCAGTTTGTACCGAAGAAAACCGGCATCAGCACGGTAGGTTTCTTGACAGGATAGCGCGATCGAGTTCGTGCACGCTTGGTGTACGACAAGGTGGGAAACGTCTGCGCTGCATCACGCTGCTCAAGATCGCCATACACGGATGCGAGAGGGGCTGAAAGCAGGCGATGAACCTGTTCAAGTTCCATCCTCACAAAAGGAAGGCAGAGCTCATCTTTTTGGGTCGTATATCCGATAAAGGCTCCCTCCAGGGGGAGTTCCTGGTCGCATTCCACCAGAAACGCTCCGTAACGCTTGCACAAGAGGTCCAGCTCGGCAGTAACGGTGCAGCCGATGTTGTTTCCCAAGGCCATCTTGGCAAGCGCCTCGGCAATACCTCCGTATCCCAACGCCCAGCAGGAGAGAACCTGTTTGCTCTTTACCAACCTGCTGACCTGCTCGAACAGGGCGGGAAGCTCCCTTTGCCGCTCTGCCTGCAGCAGATAGAGCTTGGAACCGGCCTTCTTCCATTCAGGGCTGAGCACATCATCCTGAAAGGCGACTGAGACCGCAAAACTCACCAAGGTAGGAGGAACATCCAGATGCATGAAGGAACCACTCATTGAGTCCTTGCCTCCGATGGCAGCCTTGCCGAAGAGTGTCTGCGCTTTGTAAGCACCCAGAAGCGCCGAGGCAACCACCCCCCATCGCTGTGGATCGTCGCCCGGCCGACCGAAATACTCTTGGAAGGTGAGATACGTCTGGTCCCAATCTCCCCCGGCTGCCACCACTTTTGCAAGCGAGTGCACCACGGCCGAAAAGGCTCCTTCGAACGGATTGGCCTGCATCAGGTAGGGATCGTATCCCCAGGATGCAAGGCTGGCGGTCGCGCTCTCGACATCAGGCAGGGCGATCAGGGCCGCCATTGCCTGAATTGGGGTGCGCATCCTTTTCCCCCCGAAGGGAAGGAGCAGCGTACCTGCACCTATGGTACTGTCGAACATCTGAGACAGGGCCTGCTTGCCGGCAACATTCAGATCTGAGAGCAGGGCCTCAAACGCCTGTGCGTTTTGTACAGATGTGCCCGCTTTTGGTTTGGCAAGGTGCGGGATATGCACCGTTGCATGCTTTTTCGCTCCGTTGCTGTCCAGCAGGGAACGGTCGATTTCTACAAGCGTCCGCCCCTGATAGGTCATCCTCAGCATCGGAAGGCTGGTTACCCGGGCGACAACGGTAGCCTCCAGATTCTCTTCATGTGCATACTGCAGAAAAGCGGGAACATCGGCAGGACCGACAACCATGGCCATTCGCTCCTGGCTCTCGCTGATCGCCCGCTCGGTACCATCGAGACCTTCGTACTTGGTGGGTATGGCATCGAGGTCGACCACAAGACCGGGGGCAAGCTCGCCGATGGCTACACTGACCCCGCCGGCTCCAAAGTCATTGCATCGCTTGATCAGCGATGAGACTTCCGCCCTGCGCAACAATCGCTGAATCTTGCGCTGTTCGGGGGCATTGCCTTTCTGCACCTCCGCGGCACAAGCGCCAAGGGATGTGCCATCGTGACTTTTGGAGGATCCGGTGGCTCCCCCGCAGCCATCCCGGCCGGTTCTCCCCCCTACCAGGATCACCAGGTCCCCTTCCTCGGGCCTCTCTCTTCTCACATACTGTTGTCTGGCGGCACCGATGACGAATCCCAGTTCAAGGTGCTTGGCAACAAAGTTCGGGTGATGGATTTCCTCCACCATGCCCGTGGCAAGTCCTATTTGGTTCCCATAGGAGCTGTATCCCAAGGCCGAGCGCTGGGCGATAACCCGCTGCGGAAGCTTTCCCTCCAATGTCTCACACAAAGGGGTACGGGGGTCGGCGGTTCCACTGATGCGCATGGCCTGATAGACGTAGGCGCGTGAGGATAGCGGGTCGCGAATCGCACCTCCGATGCAGGTGGCGGCCCCTCCGAACGGTTCAATCTCGGTTGGATGATTGTGTGTTTCGTTCTTGAAAAGCAGAAGGCAGGGAAGCAGGCCTGCATCGGTTTGGACATCGACTTTGACCGAGCAGGCATTTATCTCCTCCGAAACCTCCAAATGATCAAGCTTTCCCTGTTTTTTCAGCTGCTTGGCTGCGATGGTGGCAAGATCCATCAGGCAGATGGGTTTGTTGCAGGCAAGCGACCTGCGTGCCTCAAGGTATGATGCGAACACACAGAGAACCTGGGGATCGTCTATAACGACCTTGTCAAGTTCGGTCAAGAACGTGGTATGACGGCAGTGATCGGACCAGTAGGTGTCTATCACCTTCAACTCGGTCAGAAAGGGATCTCTGCCCTTGTCTGCAAAATATTGCTGCACCAAAGCAAGGTCATCGCTGTCCATGGCCAGGGAGTACTCTTCCAACACGTTCGAACGGTCGCTGCGGGAGCAGAACCCATCCAGGCAGGCGGGAAACGAGGGAGCGCTGCAGCTCTGCCCTATATGCTCGGGCATGTGCATGGAAGCCTCACAAGCCTCCACGGGATTGATGAGATACGCCTTGATGCGCAGTTTCTCCTCGTCCGTCAGCTCTGAGTCGAAACAGTAGAAGGTTGCACAACGAACGCTGCAATTCAGGTGTGGATAGACAAGCTGGATGCACATGGCCGTCGAATCGGAGCGCTGGTCGAACTGGCCGCCGAGCATTTCCACCCCCAATGCCCATGAGCAGGGAGGCATCTCGGAAAACAGCTCATCACGCTGGACCATGCTCAAGATTGAGCGAGACACATACGCAGCCTCCTCATCGTTCATCCCCTCGATGTCATACCGATGATAGATTGCTGTTCGGGCGGCATTGGTAAGTGACAGGACAGAGGTAAGGGAAGCAGACAATGCCTCCTCGGCATTACGAAATCCTTGTTTGCGTCGTACCCAGAAGCGATGAACCATCACAAATCTCCTTGAGCAAGGCTTTCTTTCCGATATCCTTGCGATAGTGCATGTTTGCAAATGAAATCGAGCCTACGGCGCGATAGGCCTGCTCGATGGCTGATCGTAGCGTGTTTGAGCGGGCAACCACATGGAGAACCCTGCCTCCGGAGGTGACCAGGTTGCCGTTCTCATCAAGAGCAGTACCTGCATGCAGAACCTCGACCCCGGAAGGCAGCTTGCCGATGGAAATCCTCTTTCCCACCTCGTAGGAGAGAGGATACCCCCCGCTTGCCAGGGCAACGCTGCAGGCATACCCTCCTGTAAAGCGGACAGGAACCCTATCAAGCGTCTGGTTGGTGCAGCTGTGCAGGATATCCAAAAGGTCGCTGTCAAGCAGGCTGAGCACGGCCTCGGCTTCAGGGTCGCCGAAACGGCAGTTGTACTCTATGACCACCGGCCCTGTCCGGGTGAGCATCAAGCCGAAGAAGAGACAGCCGGTGAACGGTCTTCCTTCCCGGCGAAGGCCCCGCAAGGTTGGTTCGATGATGGTTCTTTCGCACACTGCTGCAATCTCTTCGGTGTACCAAGGGTTCGGGGCGATCACCCCCATGCCGCCGGTATTCGGTCCGTTGTCACCGTCGAAGGCGCATTTGTGGTCCATTGCACTGACCATCGCCTTGGCGGTCACTCCGTCGCTGAACACCAGAAGGGAGACTTCAGGGCCGCTTGCATACTCCTCGACGACCACCGTTTTACCGCTTGAGCCGAATTGGTTGTCGACCATCATCCCCTTCGCAGCTTCACAGGCCGTCTTTCGGTCGAAGGCGATGACCACGCCCTTGCCCAAAGCAAGGCCGTCAGCCTTTATCACGACCGGAAGAGGACAATCGGCAAGGTAGGACAGGATCCGGTCATACTCAGTGAACACCCGGTATGCAGGAGTCGGAATCCGATGGCGCTGCATGAATGCTTTGGAAAACGCCTTGCTGCCCTCAATGACGGCAGCTTCCTTGGAAGGCCCGAAACAGGGGATGTGCTGAGATCTGAATGCATCCGCCAATCCCTTGACCAAGGGTTCATCGGGGCCGACGACTGCAAGCTCTATATGCTGGCTCAGGGCGTAGCCGACGATGGATGCATGGTCGGACAGCGAAAGGTCGACCATGGTGCAAAGCTCTTGCATTCCAGCATTCCTTCCGATTGCAAACAGCACAACAGGTTGGGAGGATTTGAGCAGTGCCTTTGCCAGGGCGTGTTCACGGCCGCCGCTGCCGATGATGAGGATGCGCATGCTAATGGTGGAACAGGCGGATGCCGTTGGTGATCATGACCATGCCATACTCGTTGCACGCCTGGATCACTTGATCATCCCTCAGCGAGCCACCGCTCTGTACGATATAGGAAACACCGCTTCGGGATGCCCGGTCGATATTGTCGCGGAAGGGAAAGAACGCATCGCTGGCAAGGCTTACGCCCCCCACCTTCTCAAGGCAGGAACGCTTCTCATCTTCGGTCATCGGCAAGACATCCTCGGAGAGGAAAGGCCGGCATTGCTCTATTTCGGAGCGCAGGTAGAGTTCAACGGCATTATCCTTGTCATTGCGGCTCAGATTCGGCAGGAAAGGAAGCGAGAGAACCCTCTCACTCTGCCTGAGCTGCCACATATCAGCCTTGGTTCCGGCAAGACGGGTGCAGTGAATCCTGGACTGCTGGCCTGCTCCCACCCCGATGGTCTGACCGCGCATGGCGTAGCAAACCGAGTTCGACTGGGTGTATTTCAGGGTATTGAGAGCCACCAGCAGATCCAATTCGGCTTCAGCAGGAAGTGCAGTATTGGTTGTCACAATGGGCTTGAGGACCGAGCTGTCCAGAATTTGCGTATTTCGCATCTGGGTGAAGGTGATGCCGAATACCGACCGTTGTTCGAGCAGCGGTGGTTCAAAGTCTGCGTCGATCTGCAGAATGGTATAACAGCCGCCCTTCTTCTTTTTCAAGACTTCCAAGGCTTCCTTGCTGTACGAAGGGGCTATCACTCCATCGGAAACCTCGCTCTTGATGATCAGGGCGGTTGAGAGGTCGCACTCGCTGCTGAGGCTGATGAAATCCCCGAAGCTGGACATGCGGTCGGCCCCGCGTGCACGCACATATGCACAAGCCAGGTCGCTGAGGTCGGTCTTTTCGTTGATGAAGTACATCCGCCGTTCGGTCTCGTTGAGGGCAAGACCCACTGCAGCACCAGCAGGGCTGACATGCTTGAAAGAGGCGGCGCTGGCAAGACCGGTGGCGTTTGCAAGGGAACTGACCAATTGCCAGCCGTTGAGGGCATCCAGCAAGTTGATATACCCCGCCTTGCCGCTCAGGACGGTCACCGGCAGCCGACCTTCTTCGATGCTGATGCTCGCCATTTTTTGATTGGGGTTGCAGCCATACTTCAACTCAATACGATCCATTGTCCGCTCCTTGCCTGATGACCAGCTTTGCATCATTGCCGGTCAAATCCACTTCCTTGACGCACACAGCAACACGGTATTCCTTGTCCAGCGCATCCCATATTTGGTCGGCTATCGACTGCCCATCCCCTTGCAGGTGCACCATCCTGGGCTCTCCTGTGAAACTCACAAGGGGATTCCCGTCCCTTTCATAGGTATGTATCAGATGGGCTTCACCCAACCGTACGTCCGAATAGGTATAGAAGGAACGGTCGATGCTTCCATCCGCCGACCGCCTGAGGATGGACAGCTCGTAGAACGGGTCCGTCCCCAGATGGAAGAGAGCGCTGATGCGCGGGGTATAGTTGGGCTCATCCGGCTCAAACGTACGGCTCTGCAATGATTGCTGCATATCCAGGCCTCGTCGCAAGCCATCGAGAATGGTATCGCTTTGGTCCCCGTTGGCAACCACCATATCGTTGCCCAACCTGTCCATGACACGGTAGATGATCAAGGAGGGATCGACAAGCAGGCTCTCGTCAACGGCCTTGGTCCGCACCGTATCGCCTTCGGCCACCAGGGCACGGTTCTTGCTGTGAATGCTGCGGGCTGTGATGAAGTAGGCGATGATTGCCTTCCCCCTCTCGTTCATGCCGCACACGATTCCCCTGCCGGGGTACCTGCACTCTGCCAGTTTCTGCGATAAACTCATGTTTCTCTCCATGTACAGACAGTAGGAGGCAACCGTTTTCGGAAGCAGTTTCCACTCCACCTGCTCTAAAATTCGTCGGCCCAAGGAAGAAGGAGTGTCATCATCGAGCACTTCTATTGCCTGTTGGCTCAAAATCGGTCCGCCGTCGGCAACCTCATCGACCAGGTGCACGGTGGCCCCGCTGACTTTCACCCCGCGCTGGAGGGCTGCCTGATGAACACGCTCCCCATAATACCCTTTTCCACAGAAGCTGGGTATCAGGGAGGGATGGATATTGATGATCCGCCGCCGATACCGCTCGGTCACCTTCTCCGAGAGAATCGTGAGGAAGCCTGCAAGAACCACCAGGTCGATGCGGTGCTGCTCCAAGCCGGCAAGCAACGATCTTTCGAATTCCTTTTTTCCCAACGCCTGCCTGTCCAACATCAAGGCCGTCACCCGATGCCCCGCTGCACGATCGAGGGCATTGCAGCTTCGATCGGCGATCACCAGGACAATACGCCCATCAGGGTTTCCACCCCGCTTCTCGAAATCCAGGAGAGCCTCCAGATTGCTGCCTTCGCCGCTGACCAGAACCGCTATACGTATCATACCAGAACACATGCCTTGTCGCTTGCAACCACCTCACCCAGCACATAGGAGCCTGCAAGCAGATCCAAAGCCGTCCGAACATCCTCCTTGCCGACAAAGAGAACCATCCCCACACCCATGTTGAAGGTATTGAACATATCGTGCTCGCTGACCGATCCCGCACGTTGCAAAAGGGTGAATATCGGAAGCACCCGCACGTCGCTTCTTCGTATCCTGGCGCCCAGGCCGGAAGGAAGCGAGCGGGGGATGTTCTCATAAAAGCCGCCTCCGGTGATGTGCGAGGCCCCCTTGATGCGGATCTGTCGTGCAAGACCAAGCACCTCATCGACATAGATGCGCGTGCTCTTGAGCAATGCCTCGCCCAGGGTGGTTCCCAACTCAGGGTAGACCTCCTGGAGAATTTCAGAATTGCCGTCCAAACCGAAGATATGACGGACCAAGGAAAATCCGTTGGAATGCACCCCGCTTGAGGGAAGGGCGATGAGGACATCACCCTCTGTAATGCTTGCATTGTCGAAGATTTTGCTCTTGTCCACCAATGCGGTGCAAAAACCCGCCAGGTCGTACTCCCCACCCTGGTACATGCCCGGCATCTCGGCGGTCTCCCCCCCGATGAGGGCGCAGCCTGCCTGCCTGCAGCCTTCAGCCACTCCCTTGACGATCTGCTCAACCTTTGCAGGATCCAGATGCCCCAAGGCGATATAATCCAGGAAAACCTGCGGTTTGGCCCCGCAGCAGATGACATCGTTGACGCACATCGCCACGCAGTCGATGCCGATGGTATCGTGGCGGTCGAGGGCGAAAGCAATCTTGAGCTTGGTCCCCACCCCGTCGGTACCACAGACCAACACCGGATTGGGAGTATCCTTCACATCCAGCTCAAACAGACCTCCAAACCCTCCCAAATCCGAAACCACCCCGCTCGTATACGTGGAAGCGACATGCTTTTTCATCAACTCGACCGCCTGATAGCCCCGCCTGATATCCACTCCGGCTTCTTCATACCGGGTGCTGTAACTGTCACTGTGCATACGTTGCTCCTTTGGGCACCGCACTTGGATACACGCCGGTGAAGCATGCACTGCAAAACCCGATGCCGGGATGGTCGCTGAGTTTGACGACCTGCTCGGGGAGCAGGAAGCCCAAGGAATCGACATCGAGGATCGACTTCATCTGCTGCAAATCATACTTGCAGGCAAGTAGGTCCTTGCGCGAATCAATATCCGTTCCGTAATAGCAGGGATGCAGAAACGGGGGAGCCGAGGAGCGGAGGTGAACCTCCACCGCTCCCGCCTCCCGAAGCAGCCGGACGATGCGCTTGCTGGTGGTTCCCCTAACGATGGAGTCATCGATGAGCACCACCCGCTTGCCCCTGACCGTGGAAGCAACGGGATTGAGCTTGATGCGGACCCCGCTCTCACGATCGCCGGCCTTCGGTTGGATGAACGTGCGCCCGATGTACTTGTTCTTGATGAAGCCGATGCCGTAGGGAATGCCCGACTGACGCGAATAGCCGATGGCCGCATCGATGCCGCTGTCGGGTACACCGATGACCACGTCCGCCTGGCAGGGGTGTTCCAAAGCCAGGAAACAACCGCTTCTGATGCGCGCCTGATGGACGCTGATGGTATCGATTACACTGTCGGGACGGGCGAAGTAGATCAACTCAAAAACACACAGGCTGCTTGCAACCTTGTTTGCATGCACAAGCGAGCTGGTCATGTTCTGGTCCTTGGCATCAACGATGCAAATTTCGCCGGGCTTCAGGTCTCGTACAAAGACAGCCCCCACCGCATCGAGTGCACAGCTCTCACTGGCAAACACATACCCGTCATCCAACTTTCCCAGACACAGCGGTCGAAAACCGTGAGGGTCGCGCACGGCGATGAGTTGGGAGGATGTCATGATCAACAAGGAATAAGCCCCTTCCAATTCCGCCATCGCTTTCTCGATCGCCTCACCGATGGTGGCAGTCGTCAGGCGATGCTTGTAAATCAGGTAGGCGATGACTTCGGTATCGCTGGTGGTGTGAAACAAGCAACCTTCCCCTTCGAATTGCGAACGCAGCGACTCGTCGTTGGTCAGGTTCCCGTTGTGGGCGATCGCCATGCTGCCGATATGGTGCCGAACCAAAAGCGGCTGCACATTCTCACGAGACCGCTCCCCGCTTGTACCGTATCGGGTATGCACGATGGCCATCCGGGTATGCTCCTCGTCAAAGGCCAGGGCACTGGGAAACACTTCATGCACCAAGCCCATGTCCTTGTACACCGACAGCTGCCCGTTGGTGTTCAGCGCAATGCCGCACCCCTCCTGGCCTCGATGCTGCAAGGCATACAGGCCGTAGTGACAGGCAAGGCCGATAGGTTCCTTGTGCGCCGAGCTGATGCCGAACAGGCCGCAGGCTTCCTTCAGGGCACCCACGATCACTGTCTCCCCAAAAGGCGTTGCATCACTTCATGATATGCCTCTTCCACATCCCCCAAATCCCTGCGGAACCGGTCCTTGTCCAGCTTTTTGCCGGTCTTGATATCCCAGAACCGGCAGGTATCGGGGCTGATCTCATCGGCAAGCACCAGCTGTCCATCGTCAGTTATGCCAAACTCCAGCTTGAAGTCGATCAATGCGATGCCGACCTTCGCAAGGTAGGCGCTGAGGATGTCGTTGATCGCAAGGCTGTAGCGCTTGATGAGCGCAAGCTCTTCTTCGGTGGCAAGACCGAGCGCCTTGATGTGGCTCGAGTTGACCAAGGGGTCCCCAAGGTCGTCACGCTTGTAGCAGAATTCCAAGACGGTGCTTGCCAGTTTGGTACCTTCAGCAAGACCCAACCGCTGTGACAGCGACCCTGCAGCAATCGAGCGCACGATTACTTCCAAAGGAATGATTCGTACAGCTTTGACTGCGGTTTCTGTTTCCGAGAGCTGGGCGACGAAGTGGGTGGGAATGCCTTGCTTTGCAAGCAGCTGCATCAGGTGATTGGTAATCTGGTTGTTGATCGCTCCCTTTCCGAGAATCGAGCCTTTCTTCTTGCCGTTGAACGCAGTTGCATCATCCTTGTATGAAACAATATAGATACCCTTCTGGTCGGTTTCATACACCCGTTTCGCCTTTCCTTCATAGAGCATGGACAGCTTTTGCATCGCTTCCCCCTGTTGCAATAAAAAAGAGCCTTATCTACATAAAGCTCTTCGCAATTCTCCTATCGGCTTCGCGCACTGCTTCCTGGCCTGCCTGTCTTGCCGCCTCGAGCCGCAAAAGCAGCTTTGGGTCGGACAAGGCCAGGATTTGGGCGGCAAGCAAGGCTGCATTGGCCGCCCCGTCGATGGCAACCGTGGCCACCGGATACCCGCTTGGCATTTGAACAGTCGAAAGCAAGGCATCCAATCCGCCTAGAGAGGCGGAAAGCGGGAGCCCGATGACCGGCAGCAGGGTTCTGCTTGCAAGCGTGCCCGCAAGATGGGCGGCTTTCCCTGCAGCGGCTATCAGAACCCCGAAACCCTCGCTTCGTGCCTCAGAAGCGAATCGGCAAGCCTCTTCACCGAGTCGGTGCGCTGAAAGGATCCGTACAGCATAGGGGATTTCCAGTTCTGCAAGTACCTTGATGGCCGGCTGTACCAAGCTCAGGTCGTTCTCGCTTCCCAGGAGGAGGGCAACTTGTTTTCGCTCTGTCTGCATAGGCGTACGATAGCCAAAATTGCATAGTTATACAAGTGGTTATGCAACAAAACCTGCACATAACAACCATGTATGTTGTGGTTATGCACTTAGTTGTTTTCTTTTATCGCTTTTTGCAACAAATTATGCACCATGCGTACAGCATCCTCAACACATCCGTCACATGTTTGCAACACATGGCCGGTTTCATCGCCAAGCAGATCCTTGCATACCAGACTTCCGTTCTTGTCCAGGAACTCTGTCAGGATTGCCGCCGACCGGCTGTAGGAAAGACTTTTCGTCCCCGCCTCGACGCTGCCTTTGCTGGTCAGCAGCCCTACGACGGCCACCGCCCCGCTTACAGCGCCGCAGGTAGCCTGATGGGCACCCATCCCCCCGCCGAAGCCTTCCATCACCGAGAAAAGGGTTTGTTCACTCAATCCCACCTCGTCGCAGAAGGTGCAGGCCACAGCCTGGGCGCAGTTGCAGCCTTCTTTACGCAACTGCATCGCTCGTTTCACATACTCTTCTTGCATGGCTTTCATTCTTGTCACTCCCTACCTGACTTGTGCAGGTAATAGGCATAGTCACCTTCATAGATGTTGAGCATCCCTTTATCCAACTCGAACACTCGGTTGGCCAGGTGCTTGAGAAAGTACCGGTCGTGGCTGACGATCATCAGCGTACCTTCAAAGCGTGAAAGGGCGTCAAGCAGCACTTCACGACTTTGGATATCCAAGTGGTTGGTCGGTTCGTCCAATACCAAGAAATTCACGGGAACCGCCAGCATGCAGGCCAGCATCACCCTGCTCTTCTCACCCCCGCTCAGCGTCCCGATTTTCTTGTCTACGTCATCGCCACTGAAGAGAAAGGAACCAAGCATCGAGCGGATGGCGGGGATGGTGGACAGGGGAACCCGATCGAACACCTCTTCAAAAATGGTCTTGTTCGGGTCGAGCACATCGCTGGAGTACTGGCTGAAGTAGCCCATATTCACACTGGCTCCGAGGGTGGCTTCCCCGCCCGAAGCCTCTGCAAGCCCGACAATAACCTTCAGAAGGGTTGATTTGCCCGCTCCGTTGATGCCGGTCAAGGCAATCTTGTTGCCCCGCATGACCACCCCGCTGATATGCTCGAAAACCGTATGCTCCCCACCCTGCGCTTTCGGCCAACGCTTGGTCAAATCCTTGAGGACCACCACCTGGTCTCCGCTGCGTGGACAGGGTGCAAACTGCACGTGCATGATCTTCGATTCGGGAGGAAGGGTGATCCGCTCGATCTTTTCCAATGCCTTTATCCGGGACTGCACCAAGGATGCATGGCTTGCCCGGGCTGCAAACTTGGCGATGAACTCCTCGTCCTTGGCAAACCTTGCCTGCTGGCGGTTGTAGGTTGCGATCAGTTGCTCGCGCCTGATCTCCCGCTCGCGGATGTAGAAATCGTAGTCGCCGCTGTAGCTGGTCACCTGAGCGTTCGCCACTTCGACGGTGCGCTTGCAGATGCGGGTCATGAACTGGCGGTCGTGGCTGGTCATCACCACATCACCCTTGAAGGATGCGAGCCACGATTCCAGATAGATGATCGACTCTAGGTCCAAATGGTTGGTCGGCTCGTCCATCAGCAGCACATCGGGATTCAGGGCGAGGATCTTGGCCAGGGCAATACGCATTTTCCAGCCGCCGCTGAAGTGTTCAACCGGTTCATGGAACCGGTCGGGGCCGATACCCAGGCCGGTGAGAATTTCCTCGCTGCGCTGGGTCAAGTCATACCCGTCACGTGCAAGAAACTCAGTTTGAAGCTGCCCGTAACGCTCCATATCCGCATCGCTGAACGCTTGGTCGGCATCAGCCATCCGGTGTTCGAGCCGCTCGAGCTCCAAACCGATCTCATAGACCGAGCCCGAGCCCGCAATGACTTCCATCAATGCACTTCGGCCTTGCATCTCCCCGACATTCTGGCTGAAATACCCTATGACGGTATTGTTGTCGACAAGTACCTGACCGCTGTCGGGCTGCTCCTCACCGGCGAGCACCCGCAGCAGGGTTGTCTTTCCGGCGCCGTTTGGGCCCACCAATCCGATCCTGTCACCATTTTTTATAAGAAAATCTGCGTCCTTGAGAATGAAACGATCCCCATAAGCCACAGTCACACCACTCAGTTTTACCACCAGATACTCCTCGAAAAGCTGAGTGTAGCAGAAAATGGTTGTGTATGTCAGGATGGCCAACGGCCGTAGATTTCTTGATTGCAGGCGCTGCATCTGCCTTCTTTCAGTGTCTTGTCATACCGGATGGGAGCATGTCGTCTGTCGGACACCACCTGGGCGTGGCACCGGGGACAGAAGGTGGCCTGCTTTTGCTCGGAGTTGCCGGCATACACATAGTCGATGCCGAAGGACGAGACTGTGTTGATCATCTGCTGCAGATAGGATTCAGAAGTTGCAGGATCGGTTGCAAGGTAGCGGGGGAAGTAGCGGCTGAGATGCCACACCTGCACCCCCCTCCCGGCCAGTTGGCCTGCCAGTGCGCGGATGTGGGCCTCATCATGCTCGCTTTCCATGACCATGGTTGTGACCTCGACATGCGCTTTCTTGCCGACAAGGTATTCGATGGCATCCAAAACCGGCTTTGCACTGCCGTTGCATCGCCGTCGATAGAAGCTCTCATCACCCTTGAGGTCTATGTTGCAGGCATCGATCAGGGGGAAAATCCGCTCGAGGGCTTCTTCGCTGAAGGTGCCGTTGGTCACCATGATGGTCGAAAGACCCTTGCTCTTGGCCAAAGAGGCAACCTCAAGCATATAATCCTGCCAGACAAGCGGTTCGCTGTAGGTAAAGCTGATCGAGGGGCAGTTGCGCTCTACAGCCAGGGAGACAAGCGCCGCTGTGTCGATTGCCTCGCCGGCCTGATGTTGATGATAAGAGCTCTGGCTGATGGTGTAATTCTGACAAAAGTCGCAGGCTAGATTGCAACCGGGCATCGCCAGCGACAGCGTCTTGCTTCCCGGAAGAAAATGGTAGAGCGGTTTCTTCTCCACCGGATCGACGGCCAAGGCTGCAAGGTGCCCGTACGCTTTGGTCACGATCCGGCCCTGCTCAAGTGTTCTTACCGAACAGATGCCGCTTTGACCTTCGTCCAGAGTGCAGTGGTGGTAACAAAAATCACAACGGCTCTTCACCGAACACCTCCGCTTGGAAGACTTCAAAACGGCAGGCTCTATCGAGGTACGCTTGAGGATACAAGCCCGCCTTGAGGGAGAGGTTTGACAACATGGTCGGCAGATCCCATCCTTGTTCGCTTGCTACCTGGGGTAAAAAGACTGCACGATGATAGCCGTGGGTGAGCAGCACCCCGTCGATTCCCACCCGTATGGCTGTCCAGTCATCGATGCTCTGCATGCTGCTCAAGAGGGATATCTCAATGACCAGATGGTCCAATTCATCCTTATTCACCGGATGAAACCGGGGGTCGCTGAAGGCCGCTTGACGGGCAAGCGAGGGAATCTCCTGAAAAAGGGGGCCTTTGCCCCACAGGTTTCCGATGCAGCCCCGTAAATTCCCCTCCTTGGTTTTCAGGGTGACGAAGCAACCCATTTCCAGATTGTACGGCCTCTCGTTGGCGGCCTTCAGTTTCTCGTACAACGGCATCTGACCATGTAGGAGTGTGCTTGTAATGGCTTCTCGGGCGAGCGCCAACAATTCCTTTTGCACCACGTGCTGCATATTACCTCCACAGGATGGTTGAATAGGCGACAAAATTTGCATCAGGCGATGAGCTGATATCCAAGGAGGTGTAGTAATCGGCTACCCACCCCCTGCTTTGCATGCGACTGGCAATGTAGCTGACCACCATGGCGGGAGCATAGCCGCATACCGTGCTTCGTTTTGAGGAGCAGAAGGCAAAAGCCTCTTCGATGCGCCCTTCGCACAGCAGGTGGGAAAGTGCCAGATCATCTTCCCTGACTCGCATCGGAGCACCGCTCTGGTACGGGGTATACCCGAAACGCGGGCCGTAATGGGTGAAATCGCTGCTGGCGATGAAGGCGGTCCTTCCTGCCTTGATCTCCTCTTCCCCTACTTGTGCAACCAGAGCATCACCGATGGACTTCACCGCCTGAGGTTGGGAGAAGTGACTGATCAGGGCAAGGGTCACCTTTGGCCGAGGGGAAAGGCTCGCAATATAGGGAAGCACCATCTCCAAGGCATGCTCGCTCTGGATTGCTGAGAAGTACTTATCTTGGGCGTTGTCCAGGTTTTGACTTTCCAACATGCCGAGCGGTGTCTCCAAACCATCCAAAGGTGCACTGACCAGACAGTCAGGACTGAGGTTCGCATAATGGCTTGGGGCGAGGACGACCAGCCTCTGGATTTTTGAGAGGTCTGCAGCGAAGAAGGGGGCGATGCCTGTCTTCGAATAAAACAGCCCTGCATGGGGAAGCACGGCAAACCGGCATGGACAGTGCTGGTACGTAGTATGCTTGAGCACCGTCTCAATCGATTCGCTGATGAGAAGCTTGAGTGTCTGCTGATCGGCAGGATACCAAGATCCTGCAAAGAGTGCTTTCCGTATCATCGTGTCCAACTCCTTTGGTACCTGCTTCCATCATAGTCCACCCATGGGAGAATGCAAGGCCGCAAGCAAGAAAAGAGGCAACTTGCCTGATTGCGTGACCTATCAGACAAGTTGCCAAACGTGGAGGTAAAAACAACAAAAAGGAGAATCAAGACACCGAAACGATGGAAACAGAGGAGAGACAGCGCCACGATTTGGGAAGTATTTTATTCTCACCAAGGATTGAGAGTTCACTGGCAAAGACGATATCATCGCTGCTTTTTCCGACAAGCAGGTCGAAGCTTCCGGTCTCAAGCACCCGCTCCATGCGTTCCCCGATGAACGAGAAGAGGTCTGCAGGAAGGGTGAACAGCACCTTTTTCTTCTCTCCCGGCTGCAGGCTCACACGGGCGAACGCCTTCAGTTCCTTCACCGGCCGGACTATCGAGGCTACCTTGTCGTGCATGTAGAGCTCAATTACCTCATCACCGCCGACAGGGCCGGTGTTCTCCACGTGCAGGCTTACCTTGAATTCACCGCTCGTGGAAATCTGGCTTTGCTCAACCTGGAAGTCAGACCATGCAAAGCGGCTGTAGGAGAGCCCATGACCGAAGGGGAACAGGCAGCCGAACTGCTTCTGGGTCGGCAGTCCGCCTGCTTTCTTGTGATGGTTGTACGCATACGGCATGGCCCCTACCGATTTGGGGAAGGAAAGTGGAGTACGGCCGCCGGGGTTGTTCAATCCGGCAAGGGTCCGGGCGATCGCCTCACCCCCGCCTTCTCCAGGAAGCCAGGCGGCTAGAATCGCACTGGCATCACGTACCGCCTTATGCATGGTGTAGGGTCGGCCGCTGACAAGAACAACGACAACCGGCTTGCCGGTTTCCAGAACTTGGTTCATCAACTGCTCCTGCACCCCGGGCAAAGTGAAGCTTGAGGCATCGGAGCCTTCACCAACGGTCCCCTGCCCGAACAGGCCCGCCAGGTCACCGACAACCAGGACGGTTGCATCGGCCTTGCTGCTGGCCTCGCAAGCCAGCTTGATCCTGCTCAGATCGCTGCTCAGCTCATGAGCATTCCCACCTTCCTCTTTTTGCACGTCACCGGGGAAGAAGATTGCGCGTTCGACATTGCTTTCATAGAGCATGCAGCCGGGCTCAAACAACACGTTGTCCGGTCCCATCACCTCTTCCAAGGCTGAGCGTATGGTCTTTGCCAACACCGGAACGGTCTCCTTCGGACCATGGGAGCCTTGCAAGTGCACCGGCGCGGCATACCCTCCGAACATCGCATAGGGGTGGTCGGCCAGAGCGCCGATGAGGGCGATTTTCATCCCCCTCTTCAACGGCAGGGTGCCATCGTTTTTCAGCAGCACCAGCGATTTTTCCGCCACCTCCCTGGCAAGTATATGATTCTTTTCAGAACCAATTTCGATTGAGTCCTCCTGGATGTAGGGTTTTTCGAACAGGCCTTGACGAAATTTCTCTTCCAGGACCTTGAGCACCGACCGGTTTAGAGCCGCATCGGTCACCAACCCGCGATAGAGGGCTTCAATGAGTCCTTCCTTGAAAACGGTGAAGCCCGGCAGTTCGATATCCATGCCGGCATTAAAAGCCAAGGCAGCGGCCTCGGCCATGTCATTGGCGACATGGTGGTCGTTGACCAACTGTACAATTGCCTCATAGTCGGCCACTATCAGGCCGTCGAAACCCCACTGCTTTATGAGCAGGTCCGTTATCAGGCTGTGATTGCTGGTACAGGGAATGCCGTCGATATCATGATAGGCAGGCATTACAGACCCCGGCCGGGCGTTGCGGACAACCATTTCGAACGGAAGGGCGAAGGTGTTGCAAAGTTCCCGCATCCCGCAATGCACCGGAGCATGGTTGCGCGCCCCCTCGCTGAACGAGTGGCCGACGAAGTGCTTCAGTGTTGCCAAAGGCGTGCGATTCGGTCCCTGCAGGCCGTTCACGTACTTGATGCCCATGACGCCGCACAGATAGGGATCCTCGCCGAACGTCTCCTCCAGGCGTCCCCAGCGTGCATCGCGGGCGACATCCAGTACAGGAGCAAGCCCTTGATGGATTCCCAGGCTCCTCAGCTCATCGCCGATGGTAGAGGCGGCACGCCCGATCAAATCAGGGTCCCAGGTTGCACCATAGTTCAGTGCCGAGGGGAAGACGGTGGCCCCCTTGACCATCGCCCCGGTCAGACACTCCTCATGCAGCATGGCTGGAATTTTCAAGCGGGTCTGCGTCACCAAGTAGTGTTGGAGTGTATTGATGGCTTTTGCCTGTTTGCGCGGATCGTTGGCCATGGTACCGAACGGTCTGGTGAGCTGGCCGACGCCCTTGCCCAACACCTCTTGACATACATCACCGGCCCGTTGATCCTTCTGTCCATACTCTCGAACGGAGAAACTTCCGTCCTCGCGTATTTCCAGCCAGGCGGATACAAGTTGGGCCACCTTCTCTTCGATGGTCATGCTGTGCAAGAGCTGCTGCGCCCGTTCCCTATTCTGCTGCATACATCCGAACTCCTTGTAACAATATAGAGGTTCCTACTCCTTCAGCGCCCCGAGTGCAACGCCGGCAATAATGTACTTGCTGAGCAGGAAGTAGACGACAAACAGCGGCAATACCGTAAGAGCCAAGCCCAAGTAGACCGAACCGTATTCAGTTTTGTAGATATCACCACGCAGCAGGCTTACCATGATCGGCATGGTATACTTTTCCCTTCTGGTCAAAATGATCATCGGAATGAACAGGTTATTCCAGTTTGTCACAAACGTAAAGATTGCTTGTGTGGCCATTGCAGGCTTCATGATCGGCAAAATTATGCGGTTGAAGGTATAAAACTCGCCCGCCCCGTCTATTCTGGCTGAATTCACGATATCCAACGACAGCGTTGCCATGAGATACTGACGCATGAAAAAGACCATCGCAGGGGCAGCAATGGAGGGAAGAATCAAGGGCCAAAGGCTGTTGACCCACCCGATTTTATACATCATCTGGTAGAAACCAATGCCGGTAACCTGGGCCGGGATCATCATGATCGCCAGGATGAAGGAGAAGAACGGCTGGCGAAGTTTCCAGGTATACGCCACCAATGCGTAGGCGGTAAGCGAGGAGAAGTAGACTGCACAAAGCGTTGCTCCGCTGCTTACCAGCATCGAGTTCATGAAGCCGACTGCCGCATTGAAGCTCTTGCCATTGAGAATTTTCCAGTTGCTGAACAGGAAAGTGGAAGGAAACAAAGCAACAGAGTTCTGTTGGATTTGGTACGTACTCCTGGTTGCATTCACAAACATGAGCCAGAACGGGAAGATGCTTAAAATCGAGAGAAAAATACACACGACATAAATGATTGTCTTGGTTATGTTGGTTGAGGTTTTCAAGCTCTTCATACCGATGCCTCCCGCTTCAATACACGCACGCGTGCCCGTTCCTGTTTTCTGAGTTTCTGTTCGCCCCTGTCGCGCATGAGATAGAACATCGCAATGGAGAGGACGACGATGATCAAGAACATCAGCATGCTTGCCGCAGCAGCACGATTGTAGAGATAGCTGCCGCTGAAGGCCTGATTGTGGATGAAGACGCTTGCAGTAAGGGTGGCATTATCCGGTCCTCCCCATAGATAGAGCTTGGGGATATCGTACATCTGAAGACCGCCGACCATACTGGTGATCAGGACATAGAGCAGAATGGTTTTCAATCGCGGAAGAGTGATTTTGAAGAAAATCTGGGTCGGGGTGGCGCCATCCACCTCGGCAGCCTCAAACAGGGTTGGACTGATGCCCAGCACGCCTGCAATGAGCACGATCATGGAGTTGCCATACCACATCCAGAACTGGATGAAGGCGACAACGCCTTTTGAAGTCCATTCCTGCATATGGAAATTGGCAGGAGCATCGAGGATTCCCAAGGTCATGAGCAAGTCGTTCACCGGTCCTTTGGGATAGCCGAAGAGGGAGTTGAACAAGATGGCTATGGTAGCCGCAGTAATGATGTTGGGCATGTAAATCAACACTTTGAAGATGCCTTGGCCCTTGACCTTGAAGCGGCGGTTGGTGAACCAGGCAGTGAGCAGCAGAGCCAGCAGGATTTGGGGAATGAAGTTCATGATCCAAATCACCGCAGTATTCACCACGGATTTCTTGAACGTATCATTGGCAAGGATCAATTTGAAGTTCTCAAAGGGATCGTCAAGAAAGGTGAATGTAGTGCGTCCCAGGCCCCTGAGGTCGGTGAATCCGATGATTACGGTGTAAATGGTCGGGTAAAGCGAGAAAATGAGATAGGCAAGCACAAATGGGATGGAAAAGTAGTACCCGTACTTTGCATAGTTGATGCCTTTCTTGCGCATGGCGTTGTTCCTCCAGTAAGTGTCAGGGTGCATCGAAGCCTGCAGGAAAAGAGAATTTCCATCCTAGCGATGCTGTTTTGCAGAAGAATCCAGGTGCAGGCCGGACAGCCCGCACCTGGAAGTCAACACTCCCTTAATAGGCGCTGATCGCGAGGTTGTCAGCAACCTGCTTCTTGAAATCGGCCAGGGCAGCTGCACGACTCTTGTTGCCTGCGCTGTAGGAACGAACCTGGTCACGCCAGTACATGTTGATGGTCTCATCATACTGAGTCTTGTTCTTTCCGGTAGCAAAAGCGCCTGCGGGTACGAATACGTCAAACATATTCTGTCCACCCAGGAATGCCAAGGTGCCGTCGCTCTTCTTCATGACCGTGCCGGAGGCGACAGTGTCCTTGGTTCCGCCGGGACCATTGAGGGTTCCGTTGGCCCAGTAATACTGCAGACCGGTGTCGGAGCTGTCGAGCGTGATCCACTCGATGATTTTGCCCACTGCATCCTTGACGGGGCTGTTGTTGTTTGCAATAACCCATGTGCCGCCCCAGAAGAAGCCTACCGGAGGTTCGCACACGGCCCAGTCGCCATAGGTGCCTTCACCGGGCTTGGTTCCGCCGCTGTTGCCGGCCATGACGTAGTTGATGAGCCATGCAGGACCGAAGAAACCGAACACCTTCTTGGCACCGGCGTCTTTCATGTCGGCAAACCAAGCATCGGTCCAGTCACGGGTATCGTTGTGATAGCCCTTGTCGACCATGGTCTTTGCAATGTCAAGGAAATCCTCGCGTGTCTTGTCGACATAGAGCTTGCCGTCGACAATCCATCCCTTCGGGGAGGAGCCTTCGATGGCGTGCCAGATGTCTCCATCACCGCTGATGATGGCGTAATTTTTCTTTCTCAGGTCTTCAGCAGCTTGGAAGAACTTCTCCCAACCCGGACCGACCTTGGTCTTGATTACTGCTGGATCGTCGGTTCCCCATACGTCTTTTGCAATGGAGCGGCGATAAATGAATGCACCACCGGTAGCCTGATAGCCCAGACCAACGAGCTCGCCCTTGCTGTTGCTTCCGATTTCTACGGTATAGGGAGCGATATCGGCTTCCTTGAGCTTCTTGTCTACATCGATGCCCAAAGACTTGTAGGGAGCTGCAAAATGAGCTGCATCACCCTGGGTGTACTTCAAGACGAATGCCGACTCTGCACAGTAGATGTCGGGAGCGTCTTTCCCACCGGATGCCAATGCCTGGTCGAGTGCCGGCTGGTAGGCACCGTCAGTGGTGGCGATGATGGTGGTGTTGATTTCATAATCGAAATCAGGATTGAGCTCTTTGTACTTTTCGAGCATCTTGGGCACTTCATCGGTGAAGCTCCAAAGATTGATGACCTTTCTCTCAGGAGCCTTGGCGGCTTCAGACTGGCCGGCTGCGAACAGCGAGAGACTCATGCAGACGATCAGCAGCATACTGACGATAATGCGCATGTTCCGTTTCATACAGATTCCTCCTTACATTGCATATGTCCAAGACATATGGACGATTTCCATGCAGGCCGCCCTGCTTTCGTACAACGCTTGTACTGAACAGAGGCTCCTACAACCATCATGCTAAAAGAGGCGGTGCGAGAATGACACTGGGTGTTTGTCTTGACTTTGACTAGGACATTTGTCCTATGTTTCTTCACCGTTCATTGCTTGTGACCCACTGAATTGCAAACCTGCGCAGCGAGCCTGCATCGTCGATCGACAACTTGCGGCGGATGTTGTCCCGGTAGACGTTGATCGTCTTGACCGAGAGGTTGAGGTTGTGTGCAATCTCCGATACCCCGAAGCCCTGCCCAAGCAGCTGCAGCACCTCCATCTCCCGGATGCTCAACAACTTTACCAGATCGATTTCTTTCTTTGAGTCCTGAAGAAGCATGGTATCGAGCATGCGTTCCCGCATGTCCTTGGACAGGTAGATTTTTCCTTTGAGCACCATCTCGATGGCATCGAGCAGCGAGGACGCTGCCTCCTGCTTCATCACATACCCCTTCGCCCCCGCCTTCAGGGCGCTGGAGGCATAGATGATCTCGTCATACATCGATACGACGATGCAGGAAATCTCAGGGCGGGTCGCTTTCAAGGTCTTGACCAACTCAAGGCCGTTCTCCTGCTGCAGGGAGATATCCACCAATGCCACATCCACCTCGATGGACTCAAGCAACGAAAGAGCCTGGGAGATTGTGGTGGCCTCGGCGGTCACGGTATAGCGGTGTACATTTTCTATGACACTGGCAAGACCCTGCCTGAACAAGGGGTGGTCGTCGACCAAGAGGAATCGTACAGGATGGTTCATGCATGGTTCTCCTTCAGTAGTACGCTTACTGTCGTACCCTCTTCGCTGCTCTCGATGGACAGCCGGGCATCAGCCATGGCTGCACGGTTGCGCATGATTCTCAGCCCGAGTCCGCGCTTTTGCAGTTTCTTGGGCAGTCCGGTCCCGTCATCGCTTACAGTAAGGCAAAGCAAGGTTTCTCCGGTTTCGCTGACGGTTTTACCGGATGAAATCTCTATATGGCGTGCATGAGAATGCTTGATTGCATTCGTGAGAGCTTCCTGCACGATGCGAAAGAGGTTGAGCTCCCGATCGGCACCCTCGATATGGAAAGCAGGATCTACATTCACATCAATCTCCACCTCGGCATATCGAAGGCTGTCGGCTACCAAGACCTCCAGACGCTTCTGGAAACTCGAAGGCTCCAAGTCGAGCGGCATCAAGCCGCGACTGATGGTCTTGATTTTGCTTATTGCCTCACTCAGGTGTTTGCTGATTGTCTCAAAATCTTCCTTGGGATCACCTTCCTTGTTCGAAAGCCGTTGCTTGGCGGACGACGCCAACAAGGAGATGCCCAGCAGGTATTGGCACAGGTCGTCATGCAGGTCCTGGCCGATTCGTTCCATGGTCTTATTTGAGATTTCCATGACCTCCTGCTCAAGCTCGGTTCTTCGCCGAATCTCTGAAAGCAGGTCCTGGGTTCTCACCCTCACCTGCTCCTCCAGATTTCTCTCATGCTTGCGTATTTGCGCGAGCAGCAACGAGCCTTTGAAGGTACTGCCAACCTGCTCCTGCAATACATCATACAGAGCGGGCATCACCATGCCGAAAGGAACCAGCAAATAGCCCAGCGGCTCATCGGTATACACAAGCGGGAGCAGGACCCAGCGTCGTTGCTTCCACTGCTTTCCCAAGACCGGGGGAAGGATTTCCTCTGCCGGATACGGCTCGGCAAACGCCTGTTCGTTGTCCAGGTCCTGGACGGTCATCAACAATTGCACTTGATCGGAGTGATTGAGGAACTGGACCAGATACCCTTCGTGTATGCCGAACAAATGGAGGCTTTGCTTGAGATTGATTATCAATTGCTCAAGTTCGAAGGTGCCGCTGAGCATGGCGCTCACCTTGCGCAGTGAGTCAAACGAGCTCTCGACAGCCACCCGCTTTGCTGCCTGAAAGCGTCCGATCTTGTCACCGATCAACGCCCGGGCGGCTCCGATGAGCATCGCCTGGGTCTTTGGGCTCAAATCGCTTTCCACACTCGTTTTGTATTCTATTACAGAAAGATACTCATTCCAGCGGTGCATCGAGCCGCTTTCGCTTGCGGTTGCATCGAGTGCCCGATTGAGACGGAATATCATCTGATGATAATCGCCGAGGCGCATCAGGCGCAGCAGGTCCTGCACCGCCAGTCGCTCCGATACCGTTGCATAGCTGGGCAGTTCATGCAAACCCGGGGTATAGCTGACATGGGGATTGCATCCACATGACTCCCTGATCACTGCTTCACAGGCAAGGGTGATGTGCTCCTCTTCCCCTCCCGCCATGATCCTGTCCAGTACATCAATGGCAAGCACGCCCATCTCATAGAGCGGCTGGACGACGGTTGTCAGTGGGGGAAGCGTATAGCGGGACGGGTCCAATCCATCGAAGCCGATGACCGACACGTCGTCAGGCACCTTGATCCCCAATGAAGCCAGCTCTTCCAAGGCCCCCTGGGCCATCCAGTCATTAAGACAGACAAGACAGTCGAACGTTCGATGATTGTCCAACAAATACCGAACTGCATCATGCCCGGCTACATCGGTAAAGGTTCCGGGCATAATCATATCAGGTTCAATTGCAATATCATGCGCCTTGAGCTCCTCGATGCAGGCATGCAGCCTTCGTATCGATTCCTCATGGGTTTCGGGCCCTTTAAGGATGGCGAACCGGCGGCGGTGGTGAACCTCGATCAGGTGTTGCACCAGTGTGGCAATGCCCTCCTCGCCCTCCACGGTGATATCGCTCATTCCCTGCATCCTCATGCCGATGGAGACCCGGGGCAATGCCGACCAAGGGGAGAAGAACTTGTTCAAGTCGACTGTTGTGAAAAAGGTGGCCAACGAGGAAGCTATGATGATCAGTCCGTCGATATTCTTCTCGCTGGCGATATGGTAGGCAAGGTTTGACGATGCTTCACTTGCAATCGGCGAGCCAAGGCGGGAACCAATAAAGGAAATCGTACCGATATTGCGTTTCTTTGCTTCCTGCTCCATGGCATGCCAGAGCGCCGATTGGTACTCATCGTCCAGATTGGCGGTAAATATTCCGATGCAACGTTGCTTGGACTGCAAAATACGCTCCTTGGCTGTGGCTTTTCTTTCATCATACCGCATGGGACAGAGATTGCAATGTTAGGGTTGTTGCTGGAACAAAGCGTATTTTATCAGTATTTCTTACCGGTAAGCATATCGTAGTGAAGAGCAAGAGAAGCCTTCTGTTCGCCTACTTGCAGAATCAGCTGAGAGCCGTCCAGTCTGCAGCAGTGATAAAGCAGCTTCCCATTGGAACCCTTGAGGGAGAGTCCCTGGATCAAGGATTGGACATCCTGGCTGCTTTTGCCAACCCGCCTGCCGGTAAAAGGACAATACACGGGTTGGATATGAACCGATGAAAAAACCGAATCATCATTCTCCAGCGATATGGTGAGGCGCATGTCCATATGATAGGAATAGGCATATACGGCAAGTGAATGCTTGGCATCCACCGCGAGTGCAAGTGCAGGTGTGTTTTCGTCCATATTCTGGTATTGTATCAACATATACAAATCTTGTCAAAAGTATGAGGGCAAATAAAAAAGGAAGGCAACCCGCCGTGTGACCAATGTCACCTCAACAAGTTGCCCAAAAGCTTGGTAGAATCAGGAATCACCGTCCTGCTGTGTACCTTTGTACATTCAACAGTCCATTCATCAGCCAACTATTTAGCAGGGGTAGGACTCGGACCTACGACCTTCGGGTTATGAGCCCGACGAGCTGCCAACTGCTCCACCCTGCGTCGAATTTCCTACCAACTATAGGGGAAATGGAAAATCTTGTCAACTAGAAATATGAAAAAGCATTTGATTTCCATTATTTCCTAACTATATATCAAGTTAGTATCCTATATTCGTAACAAACCCAAGGCCTTTAGCTTTTAGGAAGGTTCTGCTATCATCATGGGGTAGCATCGCAATTTCCTGAAAATGGAAAGGAAGGAGCTTGATACGAGCAAGAAGGTAATCATCCTGGGAGCAGGAAGACGCGGGTTGGGATTGGCGAAACAGTTGATCGTCGATGGCAAGGATGTGGTGATGATCGACAACTCCCATGAACGCATCGAAAGTGCCGTCACCAAGCTTGACTGTTTGGGAATTCTGGGCAACGGCACCGATATTGCAAAGCTCATGGAAGCCGATATCGAGCACGCACAGGCGTTCATCGCCGTAACCAACAGTGATGAGATAAACCTCGTCTCCTGCGGTTTGGTGTCCTCCTCGTATCCACAGGTAAAAACAGTAGCAGCAATCCGTTCTCTCATATACACTGGTGCCGACGGACTGAAGGAAGGCCTTCTGGGTATCGACTATATCGTCAATCCCAATGCAGAAACCGCTAAATCCATTTACAAAATCATAGAACAAGGGGTCAATGGCAACGTTCTAGGCTTTTCCAATTCCAAGTTGCTCCTCTATAATTTTTACATTGAACCATTCAGCTCGTATGTCGGCTCAACCATCACGGAGATGAGAAACAAGCTTCAAGCTGAATTTGTCATCGCGTCCATCAACCGCAGAGGTTTGGTCATCGTCCCATCGGGCAATACGACCATCCAGGCACGCGACACCCTATCCATTGTAGCAGAATCAGAGGAAGTCACCGACATTCTCAAGACTGTTGGACAACTGCAAAAACGGCCGAACAACATGGTGCTCGTAGGTGCCAGCAGGATAACAAGAGCGTTGCTGAACCGAATGAGCCCGGCCATGCGGTCCAAGGTGGCAGTCGTAGACCAGGATGAGGAGGTCTGCCGTTCTTTCAGCGAACGCTTCCGTGAAATCCTGGTCATCAAGGCCGACATCACCGATGAGGATATTATGGCCGAGGAGCAGCTCGGCTCGTATGACCTGCTCATCGCCCTCACCGACAACGATGAGTTGAACATCATTACTGCAAGCTATGCCAAACGCATCGGGGTGGATCGATCGATCGCCTTGATCAAGCAGAACAACAACTATACACGTATGGCCAGCTATCTCGACATCGATGTTGTCATCTCCACCACCGATACCACCGTCGAATCTCTACTCCGATATTTGAGAGGAAAGAGTGTAACGAGTGTTCATTCGTTGTTCAACGACCAATTGGAAATCTACGAATTCATCGTCAGTAAGGATAGCTTGGTGTGCAACAAGCAACTGAAGGATATCAATATGAGAAAGAAAGCCATTGTGGCAGGTGTGACCGACAAAGAGGGCAACAGCTCTATTCCCACCGGCCTTACCACCCTGAAGGAAGGGGATACCGTATTGGTGGCCGTCATGCGCGATTCGTCTGAATTCATTCAAAAGCTTTTCGGGTAACAGTATATGATCAATTGGAGACTTGACCTTCGCCTGCTTGCCTACATAGAGCTCTTCATCGGTATCTTAATGCTCATTCCCACCGGTCTTGCCTATCACTATCAGGAAGCAGACGCTCTGCAAGGCTTTCTTATAGCATACCTTGCCATTGCGATGTTCTGTTCCGCCATATTGCTGGTGATCAGGCAACCCAAAAGCAAGGCTATGTATGCCAGGGATGGTTATCTGGTAGTCACCCTTACCTGGATAATCTCAACAGCTTTTTCTGCAATCCCCTTGGCGGCAAGCGGAGCCTATGTCGACTACAGCAGTGCATATTTTGAAATCATGAGCGGCTTCACCACCACCGGGGCAACTGTTTTGCCTGAAATCGAAAGCCTGCCCAAGGCGATACTCTTCTGGAGGTCTCAGACCAACTGGCTTGGAGGTATGGGAATCGTCGTGCTCTTCGTGGCCCTGCTTCCGGCTCTGGGCGTCAGTGGGGCACTGCTTGTCGGAGCAGAATCGGTTGGTCCCACCAAAGACAAGCTGACACCGAAAATCAAAAACACCGCCCTGATTCTTTGGTCCATTTACATTGGCTTCTCCTGCATGGAAACGATCCTGCTTTTGCTCGGAGGACTTTCCCTCTACGATGCCGTAACGGTCACCTTCTCCACCATGGCTGCAGCAGGATTTTGTGTAAAAAACTCCTCGATCGGAACGTTCGGAAGCGCCTACGTCGACATTGTAGTCACCTTGTTCATGCTGATTAGCGGAGCCAACTTCGCTCTGTACTATAAGGCACTCAGCGGAAAAATCTCTTCGGTGTTGAAGGATGGGGAGCTGAGGGTGTACCTGGGCATTTGGGCGGTGGTATCGCTTCTGGCCGCGATGAAGCTTTTTTCCACCAACACCTATGCTTCATTCGCCCAATCGCTGCGGTACAGCACATTTCAGACTGCATCCATTCTTACCACCACAGGCTTTGCAACCGCCAATTACATCAATTGGCCCGCTTTCTCCCAAGTTCTGCTCTTTTTGCTGTTCTTCGTAGGAGGATCGGCTGGATCAGCAGGCGGTGGTGTAAAAGTGATTCGCATCGTAGCCCTTTTCAAGATGGGAAGGGCGCAGATAAAGCACAGGATTCACCCAAGGGGGGTCTTCCAGGTCAGGGTGGGACAGACCACCTTCCGTGAAGACCTGTTGGTATCCATCGCAACCTTCTTCGGTGTGTACATCCTCACCGGCGTGGTGGGAACTGTGGTGATTTCGCTCAGTGGAGCCGATCCACTTACCAGCTTTGCGGCCTCTTTCCTCTGCTTGGGCAACATCGGCATCGGATTTGGAGACGTCGGGCCAACCGGCAATTTTGCCTTCCTCCCCGCTTGGATCAAGTGGTTCTGCTCATTTCTCATGCTCGTCGGCCGATTGGAGCTCTTCACTGTCTACGTCCTGTTCTCAAAACACTTCTGGAAGCATTGACCTATCCAATTCATACCACTTGCCCCTCGGGGCATTGACTGTATCGCCTATCTATATTACATATGTTATATATCTTTTGTTATTATTTACTGAGGAGGGATACAGAATGGCACCAAGACAGAAAATCACCAAAGAAATGATTCTGGAAGCCACGTTCCGCCTTACCCGGGAGCATGGTTTCGAACATGTCAACGCCCGCAGCCTGGCCGCAGAACTTGGGTGTTCGACGCAACCAATTTTCAGCCGCTTCGAAACCATGGATGTGTTGAAGAAAGCTTTCCATGCTTATGCAGCCAAGTATTTCGATCACTATGCCGCACAGGCAATGCAGGGCGGCGATTCATTTAGAAAACTTGGTGAATGCTACATTAATTTCGCCCGCAATGAGAGCAACCTGTTCAGGCTCTTGTTTATGAGCGAGGTGATGGACCTCCATGGATTTTCGCATATGTATGATGA